>Ga0256867_10000024_pt1 | contig 55334 bp, 62 predicted proteins | sample RVTome_15_FD_185939 | JGI IMG/M metagenome (GOLD analysis project Ga0256867, IMG submission 185939) | Soil microbial communities from uranium-contaminated site in the Upper Colorado River Basin, Wyoming, United States - RVT150D86 (HiSeq) ... | reverse complement strand
GCTCCACGATGGTGCCGCCGGGTTTGAGGTGTCCCTCGCGCTCGGCCGCCTCGATCATCCGCAGGCCGATCCGGTCCTTCACGCTCCCGCCGGGGTTCAGCATCTCCAGCTTCGCCAGGACCGTCGGCTGGACATCCGTGGCCACTCGCTGGAGCCGCACCAGGGGCGTGTGCCCCATGGCGTCGAGGAACGTGTCGAGGACCTCCACGGCGCCTATCGTCGCATCGCGGGGCCGCTCAGACCAGCCGGTATATCGCCCTGAGGTCGCTGAAGTAGACGGCCCCGTCCGGGGCGGCCTCCACGGCCAGTACCCCTCGAGGATGGGAGAAGAGCACCCGCCGCTCGGTCACGCCGTCCCGGTCCGCGTTCAGGTCCAGGGCGTGGATCTTCCGGGTCAGGTAGGTGCCGTACAGGAGGTCCCCGTCGACCGCAGACCCCAGGCCGCAGCCATCGCAGAACGCGGCCCCGGTCGGGGCCACCAGCGGGTTGATCCGGACCTCGGGCTGAACCGGGTTCGGGCCGCTCTCGGACGTTCCGGGGCAGGCCGAGGCCCCGCCCCAGCCGTAGTTCCGGCCGGGAAGCACGTGGTTGATCTCGTCGTCGCACGTCGGCCCGTTCTCCGTCTGCCACAGCCGCCCGGTCTGCGGGTCGAAGGCGAACCCGAAGGAGTTGCGATGGCCGATGGAGAAGGCCCGCCCGTTCGCGAACGGGTTGTCGGAGGGACGCGACCCGTCCTCCTCCATGCGGAGCACCTTGCCGGCCGGGTTGCGGACCCGCTGGGACCTCGACGGCACCCCGGCGTCGCCGGTGACCGCGTACAGCTTGCCGTCCGGCCCGAAGTGGATGACCCCGGCCACGTGGAACGTGTTGGCGGGGATGGTGGCCAGGACCTTGCGCTGGACCTTCCCGCCGCCCTTGGTCAGCCTGACGATCCGGTTCCGCTGTGGGCTGCGCTGGGTGTAGGAGACGAACACCCGCTCATCGCCCGACTCCCAGTCCGGGTCAAGGGCGATCCCCAGGACGCCCTGCTCGCCGACCCCGGCCACGCCGCGGATCTTCGTCCAGCGCGTGTCGCTCCCGGTCGCCAGCACGACCCGGCGGATCTCACCGGAGTAGCGTTCCACGTAGAAGAGCTCGTCGCCGGCGGGCGTGAAGGCGAACGCGGTGATCCAGCACGCCCCAGGCTTCTTGCACCGCACCACCCGGGCCCGGCCGACGGCCGAGGCCGGCTCCACGGGCTGGAGGGCCAGGAGCGTCGTGATCGCCAGCCCGATGGCCAGGGTTCGCCGGATCATGCCGGGTCCAGCCGGTAGATGCCGCCGTTGTCGCTGAAGAACACCTGCCCGTTCGGCCGACGCGCCGCCGTGACCACCCCCCTTGGATGGTCGTACAGCATCTGCTCGTCCACCACGTCGTCGCGTTCCCCGTCGAGCGACAGGTTCCGGATCTCGGTCCCGTCGCCGAAGACGGCCAGCAGGAGGTCGCCCTCCACGTCCGGCCCCAGGCCGCACCCGACGCAGAACGTCACGCCCGTGGGCACGATCGTCGGGGTGTAGGAGATCTCGGCCTGGATCGGCGAAGGGCCCTCGGTGCTGGTCCCCGGGCACGACGAGCTGGCTCCCCAGCCGTAGTTCCCTCCGGGGGCGATGAGGTTCACCTCGTCCTCGCAGTTCGGCCCGTTCTCGCTCTGCCACAGGCGGCCTGACGCCGGGTCGAAGCCGATCCCGAACGAGTTCCGATGGCCGAACGAGAGCGCCAGGCTCCCGGGGATCGGGTTGTCGCCGGGGCGGTTCCCGTTCCGCATCAGACGCAAGACCTTCCCGGCCGGGTCGGCCGGGTCCTGCGCCCTGGCGGGCTCGGCCTGCTCGCCCGTGGCCACGTACAGCCTGCGGTCCGGCCCGAAGTGGATCGGGCCGCCGTTGTGGTTCGTGCCGACGTTGATGGCGATCATGAGGAGATGGTCGGTGATGAAGCCCGGCCGCCCCAGCTTCTTGCGCATCCGCACGACCCGGTTCTCCAGGGGATCCTGGGCCGTGTAGAACACGTACACCCAGCGGTTCCGGCGCCGCTGCTTCTTCGCCTTCCGGCTCTTGGCCTTCCGGTTCCACTTCGGGTCGACGGCGATGCCCAAGGCCCCCTGCTCGCTGCCCGAGGCCGGATCGCCCACGTCGCCCCACCTGCGGTCGCGACCGGTGGCCAGGTTCACCCGGCGGATCTCCCCGGTGAACCGCTCCAGGTAGAAGAGTTCCCGCCCGTTCGGCGTGAACGTGAAAGCGGCCGGCCAGCACTGCTCGCCGGCGGGCTTGCAGGGAACCACGAGAGTGGCGGCGGTGGCGGCGTGGGCAGGCGCCTCGCCAAGCGGCGGCACCATCAGGAGCACGGCGGCGGCCACGGCCAGCGCGACGGCTCGATGGGTCGATCCGCGGGCCATCGGCGAAGACTCTACCAGTCGGAGGGCACGCCCCCGACGAACGTGGCGATCACCGGGTTGTGGCCGGGACGATAGGGGACCCGCCGGAACTGGTCCCCCTCGAGGACCACGAAGTCGGCCCGCCTCCCCGGCTCCAGGGAGCCCAGGCGGTCGTGGAGCCCCAGGACCCAGGCCGGGTTCGCCGTTGCCGCCACCAGCGCCTCCAAGGGTGACAGGCCGTACGTCGCGCATCCGAGCGCCACGCTCTCCGGCATCGACAGCACCGGCGACGTTCCCGGATTGCAGTCGGTGGCCAGGGCCAGGGAAGCACCACGGGCGAGTCGGTCGGCGGGCGGCGGCTGGGCCCGGAGCATGAGCGTCGAGGCCGGAAGCAGCACGGCGACGGTCTCCCCAGCGACCAGCGCCGCCACGCCCTCCTCGCTTACGTGGTTCAGGTGATCGGCGCTCCGTGCTCCCAGCCGGACCGCTGCCTCGGCCGCGCCCGAGGGCCCGAGCTGGTCGGCGTGGACTCGGAGGGGGAGTCCCACAGCGGCCGCAGCCCCGGCCACCGCCTCGAGGTCCCGGATCGTGAACGCGATGTCCTCGACGTACACGTCCACCGCGTCGGCCAGGCCTTCCCGGGCCGCCGTCGGTATGAGCTCCGTGCGGACGGCCTCGACCCACGAGGCTCGGTCCATCCCGTCCGGGACCGCGTGGCATGCCAGGAGGGTCACCGTGGCCGTCTGAGGGATCTCCTCCGCCAGGCGTCTGGCCAGCCGGGCCTGACGCAGCTCGGACTCGACCGACAGGCCGTATCCCGTCTTCAGCTCGAGCGCCGTGGTGCCGTGGAGGAGCATCTCGGCCGCGAGCGGCCGGCAGAACTCAAGGATCTCCTGATCGGAGGCCTCCGCGAGCATCCGCGCGCTACGGGCGATCCCGCCCTCGCCGTGGAGGTCCCGGTAGGAGGCGCCGGCCAGCCGGGCCTCGTACTCGTCGTCCCGCCATCCGAAGAACGGCAGGTGCGTATGGCAGTCGACGAAGCCGGGGATTATTGTTCGGCCGGCGAGCTCCTCGTCAACGGGGTCCGGCCACCCCGACCGCGGCCCCGCGTAGGTCAGCGTGGGCCCGTCCCAGGCCACCACGGCGTCGCGAACCATCTCCGGGTCCGCCGGCGAGCGGGCCGGCAGGCTCGGGAACGCGCACGTGATCAGCGTCGAGCAGCCCACCGACGGCATCTGGACTAGTCCTTTCTGACTACCTCAAATGGCCCGCCCGGGCCATTCCCCCCACCCGCATCGCCATCGCATCATAGGGGCGAAGACGAGGTTTGCCGGGTTCTGCCCGGCAGAAGCAGCACACGAGAAGGGCGCTCGGGTGCTGCACGCGCCAAGAGGGGGATCGCGGGCAGTCCCCCTCTGGCTTTTCCGGGCTCCGAATGTCTATTGACCGGCCTCCTCGTGAGGGGCTAGCGTTGCCGTGGGTGCCTCCGCGGGAAAGGGGTCGATGATGAGGCGTGGAGCGTTCGGACGCCGACCACTGAGGATCCTGTCCGCGGCAGTGGGGCTCTCTGTCTGGTCGATACCCGCAACGGCGCAGGCCGCCCCTCCCCCCAACGACGCTTTCGCCGCGCGAACGACGGTGGCGGCCATCCCTTACGAGGACGCCCAGAGCACTCTTGAGGCCACCGTCGAGCCCGGAGAGCCGGTGTCGCCCTGCGGGCCGGCAGGCAAGTCGGTCTGGTACCAGTTCACCCCCGCGACCGACCTGGTCCTGCGAGCCGACACCCTCGGGAGCGACTTCGATACGATCCTGGCGGTGTGGACGGGGGGTGACCTGGCCTCCCTCTCCCCGGTGGCTTGCAGCGACGACGTGATCAATTCTCAGTCGATCGTGGTCTTCGCCGCGGAGGCGGGGGCCACGTATGTCGTCCAGGCGGGCGGCTACCAGGATGCCGCCGGGGCCCTGTCCTTCCACCTCCGCTCTATCGACGCCGGGACGATCGCCGGGACCGTCACCGACGAACTCACAGGCTCGCCGCTGGCCGGTGTCTGCGTGGATGTGGTAGACGCGGACTTCTTCAGCTTCAACACCACGATCACCGATGAGGCCGGCGAGTACCGGGTTCCCGTCCGGTCGGGCAGCTACAAGGCCGTCTTCTACGACTGGTGCGACGAGCGGAACGACCACCGGACCGAGTGGTACGCGGGGAAGGCGGACATCGATACGGCCGACGAGATCTCGGTGACGGCTCCCGGCGTCGCGGCGGGCATCGACGCTTCGCTGGCACTGTCGTGTCCAGGGTATGGCGACTTCCCGTTCCCCCAGCTGATCGGCACGCCGGCAGCCGACACGTTGGTGGGTGGCCCCGGGTCCGAGATCCTCTGCGGCTTCGGCGGTGACGACCGGATCCGAGGCGGCGGGGCGAGAGACCGGATCCTGGGCGGCCCTGGTGACGACAGGCTGTCGGGTGGTCCCGGCAGCGACTACATCTTCGGCGGGGCGGGCGACGACCGCCTCGGCGGCGGCCCCGACCGGGACACGTGCGGCGGCGGTCCGGGCAAGGATCGGGCCAACCGCACCTGCGAGCGGACCTTCAGCGTGCCGTAGCCGGCCCGGGGGTCAGCCGCCGGGCACGCCCTCGGGCGGACCGGCACCTTCGGGCGGACCGGCGCCCTCGGGCGGACCGGCGGGAACACCCTCCGGCGGACCGGCGGGAACACCCTCGGGCGGCCCGCCGCCGTTGCCGTTCTCGCCGTTGCCCTTCTGGGCCTGCGAGGGGGGATCCGTCAGCCCGAAGTCGGCAGGGTTTGGGTGCTCTCCGCATGCCGCTCGGGGATCGAAGGCGCCCCTAACCCGGGTCGCTTCGTCACCCTGGGCGCTGGCCGCCGCCGCCACGCAAGAGGTCCATTCGCGTACGGCTTCCGTGAAGGTGTGGGCGGCCTCGCGCCTCTGGTTCGCCGTCGCCAAGCCCTGGACGGCGGGCTCGGGGAGGGCTTCCTGAGCCTCCTCGCTCTCCCCCTCCTCCTCTGGGTCCTGGCCGATAAGGCCGACCAGCGAGGAGAAGGGGTCGGGGGCAGGGAGTCCGGCCCACGCCATCCCGGACGAGAGCAACGAGGTGCCCATCAAACCCACCACGGTCCATCCGATGATCCTGCGAAGCATGTCGATCCCTTCGGTCGGCTGGGCGTGCCCTGCCCGTCCCGGGCTCCTACCTCAGTTATCGGCAGCCGGCCGGGACAGGAAATGGCCGGGAGGGATGTTTCTCCAGGGCCGGGGTCAGTCCCGGGGGAGGAGGGTGTCCCACCAAGGGTGCTTGTCGCGGCCCCCGGCGAGATCGACGTGGATGTGCTTGGCCTCCCGGTACTCGTCGAACCCGATTTTCCCGTGCTCCCGGCCGATCCCCGATTGCTTGTAGCCCCCGAACGGATAGCGGGGGTTGATCATGTGGTAGTCGTTGATCCACACGGTCCCGGTCCGGAGCCGCTCCGCGATCGCCACGGCCCGGGGCACGTCGGCCGACCACACCGCGCCGGCCAGCCCGTAGATCGAGTCGTTGGCCAGCCGGACCACCTCGTCGTCGTCCTCGAACGGGATCACCGCCAGGACCGGACCGAAGATCTCCTCCTGGGCCACCTTCATCGAGTTGTCCACGCCGGTGAGGATGGTGGGCCGGTAGTAGTAGCCGCCCTCGTGGCCGTCCACCACGGCCCGCTCCCCGCCCACGGCGACCTCGGCGCCTTCGGACCGCCCGATCTCCACGTACCGCTCCACGGTTTCGAGCTGGCTCTGGGCCACCACCGGGCCCAGGTCCGAGTCCGCGTGCAGGGCGGGGCCCACCCGGAGGTCCTCGGCCCGCTTCACCATGGCCGGGAGGAGCTCGTCGAGGACCGGCCGCTGGACGAACAGCCTGGTCCCCGCCGAGCACACCTGGCCCTGATGGAAGAACACCCCCCACAGCACGCCCTCCGCCGCGTAGTCGAGGTCCGCGGCGTCGGTGACGATCGAGGGCGACTTTCCGCCGAGCTCCAGCGTGACCTTCTTCACGGTCCCGCTGGCCAGCTGCATGATCCGTCGCCCCACCTCCGTGGAGCCGGTGAAGGCGATCTTGTCCACGAGAGGCGAGACCACGAGCTCCTCGCCGGCGGCCGCGCCGGGGCCGGACAGCACGTTCACGACGCCCTCGGGGATCCCGGCCTCCTGGCAGATCCGTCCGAGCATCAGCGAGGTCAGCGGCGTGTACGAGGCCGGTTTGAGGATGACGGTGTTGCCCGCGGCGATGGCCGGGGCGATCTTCCACGCGGCCATCTGGAGGGGGAAGTTCCACGGGGTGATGGCGGCGCACACTCCCATCGGCTCGCGACGGACGTAGTTGTAGGAGATCGGGCTGCGCGGCAGGGGCTCCTCGTCCTCCTCCCGGCCGGCCAGCTCGGCGTAGACGCGGAAGGTGGAAATGGCCATGCCGATGTCGGCGTTCGTGGCCTTCCGGATCGTGCCGCCGGAATCGCGAGACTCGGTCTCGGCCAGATCCGAGGCCGACTTCTTGATCCCGTCGGCCACCGCCAGAAGGGCGGCGGCCCGCTCCCGCCCCTTCATCCGGGGCCACGGGCCCTGGTCGAACGCCGCCCGGGCCGCCTCCGTGGTCCTGCGCACGTCCTCCTTGCCGGCCTTGGCCACCGTGGCGAAGGTCTGGCCCGTCGAGGGGTCGATCGATTCGAACGTCTCGCCCGAGGCGGCCTCCACCAGGTCGCCGCCGATCACGAGCCGGTTGGTCTCGGTCATGGTCGGTCCTCCTTCTCGGAGGAGAGTCTACGCGTCCTTCTCGTTCACCCCTTGGCCGCGACCGACACCGGTTCCTGGTCTGGGGCAGTGAGCGTTGGCTCCCGTCCCTCGACCCGAACCTGGGGGAGCCAGCGAAGCCACCGCGGCAGATACCAGTTCCAGTCCCCCAGGAGCCGCATCGAGGCGGGCACCAGGAGGCTCCGAACGATGGTGGCGTCCATGAACACCGCCACGGCCAGGCCGAAGCCCATCTGCTGCAGCGGCCCGAGCCGCCCGGCGGCGAACCCGGTGAACACCGCCACCATGATCAGGGCGGCGCCTGTGATGATTCCCGCCGTGGTCCGCAGGCCGTAGGCCACCGCCTCGGTGTTGTCGTGGGTCTTGTCGTACTCCTCCCGGATCCGCGAGAGGAGGAACACGTGGTAGTCCATCGACAGCCCGAAAAGGATCGAGAACAGGAACAGAGGCAGCCACGCCTCGATCGCCGGGACCTGCTGGAACTGGAACCCCAGCGAGTTGAAGAACCCGATCCCCACGCCCTCCTGGAAGACCAGCGTCACCGCGCCGTACGCGGCGCCGACCGACAGCAGGTTCATGATGATGGCCTTCACCGGCACCACGATCGACCGGAACACCACCGTCAGGAGGACGAAGGACAGCCCCAGCACGAACGCCAGGACGATCCACTGGTACCGGTCGGCCACGTCGAGGAAGTCGGTGAAGAACGCGGTGTTCCCGCCGACCAGGACCTCGACGCCGTCCACGCCGCCGAACGCCTCCGGCACGACATCGGCCCGGAGGTTCCGGATCGCCTGGAACGCCGCCTCGGTGGACGGATCGCCGCGGAAGTACGCGTCCACCTCGACCGCGCTCCCGTCGGCGCTCGGGAGCACCTGGCTCTCGGGAGCGAACACGTCCATCTCCGCCACCGACGCCTGCAGGTCGCCGATGGCGGCCTGGGCTTCGGGACTCTGGACGTCGCCCGTGATCACGATCCTGGCGGGATCGGTCAGACCGCCGGCGAACTCCCGCTCGAGCGTGAGGAAGGCCTGCTTGGACGGGAAGTCGTCGGGGAGCGTGCTGACGTTCTGCGACGTCCCCCGGTTCAGCTGGAAGTAGAAGGACCCAAGCCCACCAAGGATGGCCACGGCCACGATGAGGTATACGGCCGGGCGGGCCATGACCCCCCGGCTGAGCCGGTCCCAGAACCCGCCCTTGGGGTCGTGGTCCGAGTCGATCCGGGCGCGCTTGGCCAGCCGGGGCCAGTTCACCCGGTCGCCCAGGAGGCCCAGGATCGCCGGCAGCAGGGTCATCGAGGCCGCCAGCGCGGCCAGCGTCACCAGGATGGCACCGGCGCCCAGGCTCCGGAAGATCGACGCGGGGATGATGAACATCCCCAGCAGGGCCAGCACCACGGTCAGGCCGCTGAAGAACACGGCCCGGTTGGCGGTGGCTCCCGAAGCCCCGATGGCCTCGAGCTTGTCGAAGCCCTTCTTCCGTTCCTCCCGGTACCGGGACACGATGAACAGGGAGTAGTCGATGCCCACCGCCAGCCCGATCATGCTGATCATGTTCGTCACGAACAGGTTGAAGTCCGTGAGCTGGCCGATCAGCGACACCAGGCCGAGGGCCACGGCGATGGCGAACACCGCCATGACGATGGGGACGATGGCCGCCACGATCGAGGCGAACACCACGATGAGAACGATGAGGGCGATGGCCACACCGATCGTCTCGCCCCGGCGGAGGTCCTCCTCGGCGATCTCCGAGAAGTCTGCGAACATCACGCCCTGCCCGGCCACCTGGACCGTGAACCCCTCGGGTCGGGCCTCCTCGGCCACGGCCCGGAGCTCCTCGATCGTGGACAGCTCGACGTCCAGGAGGGGGACCCCGATCAGCGTGCCCTGCGTGTCCCGGGAGACCAGGCCCGCGGCCTGGTCGGGGGACTGCTCGGCGAGGTCGTAGTAGGTGAACGGCTGGCCGGCCAGGAGCCCGCCGTTCAGCTCCACGATGTCCGCCTGGAGGCCTCGCACGGCGGCCTCGAAGGCCGGATCCTCGACGGTGAGGGATTCGGACTGGACGATGAAGAACTCGGTGCTGGCCACCTCGGTCCCGTCGGAGAACCGCTCCTCGATCACCTGCTGGGCCCGGACGGACTCAGGGTCGTTCGTGAACTCGAACTCCTGGGTGAGGACGTCGCCGAGCAGCTGGCTGCTGACGAATCCCATGCTCGCTATGAGCACGACCCAGATGCCGAGCGTCCGCCACGGGTGACGGCTGCTGGCCCTGGCCAGGGCCTCGGGGTTGAGCTTCATGGTGCTGCCTCCCTCCGCGTTTGCTTACGGCATATGTTGACGCCGTAAGTTACAACGTGTACGCTGTAAGTGTCAACCCCCAAGAGGTAAACGGATGGCGAACGCACAGCCGAAGGTCGCCGGCCCGCGCCGCGAGAGGCTGACCCGGGAGCGCATCATCGAGGCGGCCGTCCGGATCATGGACCGGGAGGGCCTGGAGGCCTTGACCATGCGCCGGATCGGGCGCGAGCTTGGCGTCGAGGCCATGTCGCTCTACAACCATGTCCAGGACAAGGAGGACATCCTCGACGGCATCTGCCAGCACGTCCTGGCCGAGTTCCGGGTGTCCGACGTCGAGGACTGGGCCGAGGGCGCTCGCCTGGGAGGCCGGGAGTATCGACGTCTGCTCCGCGACCACCCCGGCGTGATCACCCTCATGACCGAGCGGAAGAGCGCGTTCACGAACCCCGAGTCCCTCCGCGGGTACGAGTTCGCCCTGGACGTGTTCCACCGGGCCGGCCTGCGGGGCGCCGACGCGGTCAAGGCCTTCCACGCCTTCGGCGGCTACATCCTGGGGTTCGTGACCATGGAGCTGGGCCTGAGGATCGGCGGCGACGAACTGGACCACGAGCTGGCCCACGAGCAGATGGCCCGCCTTGCTGCGAGCGCTGATCTCCCCCGGTTGCGCGAGGTCCTGCCCCATTTCATGGACTGCGACGACGACGAGCAGTTCGAGTTCGGCCTGGACCTCCTGATCGAAGGACTGCGGGCCCGGGCCTCCGGGAGGCCTTGACTCAGCCCGGTCGACCGCTAGAATCCTGGCGGCACTGTCGGATTCGGGAGGAGTGTGCCAAATGGGAAGGGGACGGTTTGGATCTGCCCTCGTACTGACGGTGGTGGCGGGCTTGGTCGCGCTGCCCACGCCCGCGCTGGCCGATCCGTGTGGGGACGGGGGCGACGAGCTTGTGCTGGAGGACGCTTCCGGCTGGCAGTGGGACCTCAACCCCAGCGGTAGCGCGAACGACGGCATCGGGGACGCCTTCGACGGCTACCCAGACATCGAGGTCGGGGGCGCCGGCTACCCTGATGCTGCCGCCAACGGCTGCACGCACGAGGACGGCGGCCGGGAGATCCTTTATCCCGAGGCCACGCTGGGCGGACTCGAGGTGAGCCGCAAGGTGTTCGTCCCCGACGAAGGCTTGGCCTTCGCCCGGTTCCTCACGCTCCTTCGGAACGCCGGGGCAGGTCCCGTAACCACGACCTACCTGTTCACCGGAAACCTGGGGTCGGACGGCAGCACGAGGATCCGCCTGACCTCGAGCGGCGACGACGTGGCATCCGTCGGTGACGCGTGGGCGATCTCGGATGACACGTCGACCTCTCCGGATCGAGATGACCCGACGATCCTCCACGTCTGGGACGGCACCGCTCCGGCGGCCCCCCAGGCGGCCAGCACCATCACCTGGCCGACCACGGGTGATGACGGCCCCGAGATCATGTACGACGTCACGGTGCCGCCGGGCGCGACGTTCGTGTTCCTGCACCTCGTCGGCCAACGCGGTGGGATGCCCGAGGCCACCCCCGACGCACCCCTACTGGCCGCGGGGGCCCCAGACGTGTTCGTCGGGATGTCCTCCGATGAGCTGACCGCGCTCCGGAACTGGGTACTTCCCACCTGCCGGGGAAAGACGGCGACCCACTTCGGCACCGCATCCGATGACGTGCTCGCCGGGACCAGCGCGGGGGACGTCATCCTGGCCGGTGATGGGGACGATCAGGTCTCCGGCCTGGGAGGGAACGACACGATCTGCGCCGGAGACGGCGACGATCGGGTCAATGGCGGCGGTGGCAAGGACGTAATCGCCGGCGAGGACGGGAACGACAACCTCAAGGGCGCCGGCGGGAACGACCGCCTGCTCGGCGGTCCCGGGAGCGACGCCCTGAACGGCGGCCCGGGCAAGAAGGACACCTGCAAGGGCGGACCCGGCCTCGACACGGCCAAGGCCTGCGAGAAGGGCAAGGCCTAGTCGGGAGGCGGTTTCGGCGAAGGGCCGGGGGGACGACCCCCGGCCCTTTTTCACTTCGTGCCAGGTTCGCCCCTCTCTTTCACCAAACGATCGTTCGTTTGGTAGGATGGTCGAGATCATGGCCGTGAAGACATCCACCCCCACGCCCCGAAGGGACCAGATCCTGGAGGAGGCCGCTCGCCTGTTCGGCCGGCGCGGGTACCACGCCACCTCGATGCGGGACATCGGGGGGGCCACCGGGATGCTCGCCGGGAGCCTGTACTCGCACATCTCGTCGAAGGAGGATCTCCTGCACCGCATCGTGCTGGAGGCCGCCCACACGTTCATCGAGGGTCTCGAGGCGATCCGAGCGGAGGACCTGACCCCCGAGGACCGGCTCCGGAAGGCCATGCGGGCCCACGTCGCTGTGGTGGCGGCCGATGTTGACGCGGCGTGGGTGTTCAACCACGAGTGGAAAGCCCTCACCGGCGAGCGCCGCGAGGAGATCCGACGGCTCCGGCGCCGGTACGAGCGGCTGTGGGACGGCATCGTCCGCGAGCTGCCGGGGGCGGCGGACCCGCGGTTCGCCCGGCTGCTGGTGCTGTCCGCCGCGAACTGGACATATACGTGGTACCGGCCCGACGGGCCACTGTCGCCCGACGAGGTGGCCGACCGCTTCACCGATCTGTTGCTGGCCGGCCTGGGCACGAAGGAGGAGGAGCGATGAGCTACGAGGAGCGGGTGGCCGAGTTCAAGTCCCGCATCGACGGCGGGGAGAAGATCGAGGCCGGCGAGTGGATGCCCGACGAGTACCGGCAGTCCCTGTTGAAGTTCATCGAGATGCACGCGAACTCCGAGGTGATGGGCTGCCTGCCCGAGCGGGAGTGGATCCCCCGGGCGCCCACGCTGCAGCGGAAGCTCTCGCTCACGGCGAAGGTCCAGGATGAGGCGGGGCACGCCCAGATCCTGTACCGGGTGGCCGAGGACCTCGGCAAGAGCCGGGACCACATGTGGGACGACCTGGTCAACGGCCGGACGAAGTTCCACAACGTGTTCCACTACCCGACCGAGTCGTGGGGCGACGTGGCCGTGATCGGCTGGCTGATCGACGGCGCCGCGCTGGTGACCCAGAAGGCGCTCCTCGACTGCTCGTACCTACCCTACGTCCGGGCCATGCGCCGGATCTGTCCCGAGGAGTCGGTCCACCTCCGCCACGGCGAGGAGCTGACCCTCGAGCTGGTCAGCGGCACCCCCGAGCAGCGGGACATGTTCCAGGACGCCGTGAACCGGTGGTGGCGGCCGATCATGCACTTCTTCGGTCCGCCCTCTAAGCCGGACAAGGACGTCCTCCTGTACTGGGGCATCAAGACGAGGTCGAACGAGGACCTCCGTCAGGAGTTCTTCTCCACGTACGTGCCGAAGCTGTGGGACATCGGCATCTCGGTCCCCGACCCCGACCTGGCCTGGAACGAGGACAAGGGTGAGTGGGACTGGGGCGACCCCGGGTGGGACGAGTTCTGGGAGGTCGTGAAGGGGAACGGCCCCCGGACCAAGGACCGCCTGTCCCGTCGCAAGGCGATCTGGGACCACCACGCCTGGGTCCGCGAGGTGTTCGCCGGCATACCCCGGGCCGCGTAGCGATGGCGGTCTGGGACGTCCTGGCGCGGCGCCGCGAGACCGACCCCTGGGAGGTGGCCGGCTCGCTGAACGCCCCTGACCTCGACCTGGCCATGCTCCTGGCCCGGGAGACCCACTTCCGGCACGGCGAGGGGACCACGTTCGCGCTCCGGGCCCGCGGCGACGACCGGGTCCACGAGTGCCCCGACCCCGAGGGGCTCGGGGGGGTCATCGGGAAGGAGTACCGGCGCCAGACCGGCTATGTGGGCGTGGGGGCCAAGCTGAAGCGGGTGCACGCGATGATGGCCGAGCGGGGGATGGTCATCGACAACCCTCGCCCGCGGCGTCACAGGCCCCGGGAGCGCGCCGATGCCTGAGGCCGACCCCCGCCTGGGGCTCCTCCTAGCGCTGGCCGACGACGAGCTGATCCTGGGCCACCGTCACTCCGAGTGGACGGGGTGGGCCCCGTACCTCGAGGAGGACCTGGCCTTCTCCTCGATCGGGCAGGACGAGATCGGCCACGCCCGCCTGCTGTACGAGCTGGCCGAGCCGCTGGCCGGCCGTGATCCCGACGCCCTGGCCCTGGGCCGGGCGCCCCAGGAGTACCGGAACGCGATCCTGTGCGAGCGGCCCAACGGGGACTGGGGCTACACGATCGCCCGTCAGTGGCTGTACGACGAGGCCGACGACGTCCGGCTGGCGGCCCTGGAGCGATCCTCGTTCGCCGAGCTGGCCGCGGCGGTGCGCACGATCCGGCTGGAGGAGCGGTATCACCTGGAGCACGCCCGCGAGTGGTTCGGGCGGCTGGCCGGCGGATCCGTGGAGGCTCGCCAGCGGCTGGCCGAGGGCCTGGAGGGGGCGCTCCCAGAGGCCATGGCTCTGTTCGAGGCGCTCCCCGAGGAGGAGGCGCTGCTGGCTGACGGCGCGCTCCCCGTCCCGTCCGAGTCGCTTCTGGGCGAATGGCTGGGGCGGGTGGGCCGCAACCTCGAGGAGGCCTCGCTGGACTGGGTGCTCACCGCCCACCAGCGGGCCGGTGGGGAGATGGTCCCCACCTCGTCGGGGGAGATCGAGGCCGGGCCGACGCTCACGGTCCCTGGCGTGGAGCGCAAGGACGGGCGATGGGTGCACGTCGGTGCGTTCGCCGGCGCCGGGGGCCGTCGGGGCCGGCGCAGCGAGGACTTCGGCCCCTTGTGGGAGGAGATGACGGGCCTGTATCGGGCCCTCCCGGGGGCGACGTGGTGAGGACCGAAGCCGACGCGCTGGAGGGCCGGGTCCGCCAGGCCCTCGAGGGGGTGGCCGATCCCGAGATCCCGGCCTGCTCGATCACCGACCTGGGGATGGTGGAGCGGGTGTCGGTCACCGCCGACGCGATCGAGGTCGACCTGCTCCCGACGTTCGTGGGCTGCCCGGCCAAGGACCTGATCGGCCAGGACGTCCGGGGCGCGCTGGCGCGAGCCGCGGACGGCCGCGAGGTCCGGGTCCGGTTCGTCCACGACCCTCCATGGACCACCGACCGGATCACCGAGCGGGGGCGGGAGCGCCTCCGCGGATTCGGGATCGCCCCGCACTGGGACCGCCCCGCCACCGTCCCGCTGATGACGAAGGCCGGGGTGCCGTGCCCGTTCTGCGGGAGCGAGGACACGCTCCTGGAGTCCCGGTGGGGGCCCACGCCGTGCCGGGCCCAGCACTGGTGCCGGTCGTGCCGGAACCCCTTCGAGGGGTTCAAGGAGAAGTAGCGGTCAGAGCGTCGGCTTCGTGACCATCAGGAACACGATCACCACGACCGGGATCGAGAGCCCGATGCCCACCACCCGTTGGCGCATGTCGGCGCGCCGGTAGGCGTCCGACTCGGGTCCCTCCGTCTCCAGGGCACGGCCCTGTGCCCTGAGCGCGGGCGTGTAGAGGGTCAGGCCCGTGGCGATCACCAGCACGTACAGGATCAGGGAGACCAGGATCCAGAACGTCGTGAGCTCGAGGGGGCTGATGGCGACCATCCAGATGCCGGTGATCAGCAGGAGCCCATAGGACGGGTTGGCGAATCGATCGTCCAGGACCTTGATTCCGCGGAGTACGTAGAGGCGCTGCTCCGTCGGATCCCTGGCCGCCCGGGCGAGCCACACCGAGTACGAGATGTTGAAACCGACGGCCACGATGGCGAACAGGATGTGGAAGAACTTCAGGAGCTCGTAGCCGGTGATCACTCTGTGCTCTTGACGTTCATCCACCATTCCACGAACTCCGAGCACCGGCCGTCCTCGTCGAGGGTGATTTCCCACAGGTTGCTGTAGTCGTGCTCCTCCTGTGGATAGGAGGTCCATCCTCGGACGAACCCGATGTCCTCGCAGACGGCACGGATCTCCCAGCGGAACGACCAGTCCCCCGGCACGTCCTTGCGGGCCAGCCACCCCTCCACGATCCCTTCACGGCCGGACCACGGCTCTCGGTGCGGCGCGGTGAAGTACCGGGCGTCCTCGGTGAACAGCTCACCGATGTCCTCCGGGCGGTTCGATTCCCAGGCGCCGACGTATCGCTCCACCCAGTCGTTCAGCTGCTCCCGGTCCACGCGCCCATGATGCCCTCTTGACGAAGCGTAACCAAATGGTTACTCTTTTCGCCTATGGGCCTCGATTCCTCCCTGGCGGCACTCTCGGACCCAACCAGGCGACGATTGCTTCGGCTGGTGGGGGAGCGCCCGCGGAAGGCCGGAGAGCTGGCCACGGCGTTCCCGGTCAGCCGGCCGGCGGTGTCGAAGCACCTCCGGGTTCTCCGGGAGGCCGGTCTGATCGATGTCGAGTCCAGGGGCCGGACCCGCATCTACCACCTGGTTCCCGGCGGGATCACCGAGGTCCGGCGCTGGGTGGAGGAAACGGGCCGGTTCTGGGACTCGGCCCTGGAGGCGTTCCGACGACGCGTCGAGGAGCGGGAGGTGAGCGGATGAAGGTGAACCGGTCGGTCAGCGTGGGCGTTCCCCCCGCGCGAGCGTTCGCCATCTTCACGGGGGAGATCGGAACGTGGTGGCCCCTGGGGGAGGGGTTCGCGTTTGCCGGCGACCGGTGGCAGGACATGGTCATCGAGGGCCGGGAGGGTGGCAGGGTCTATGAGCGGGCCCGCGACGGTGAGGTGTTCCACATCGGATCGGTCACCGTGTACGAGCCTCCCGAGCGGATCGTGTTCACGTGGGGGGAGGCCACCGAGGAGTGGGCGGCACCCACCGAGGTCGAGGTGCGCTTCACGGAGGAGGGGGACGGCACCCGCGTCGACCTGGAGCACCGGGCGTTCGAGCGGATCGGTCCGGACGCGGAGGCGACGGCGAAGCAGTACGAGAGCGGCTGGGTGGCCGTGCTCGAACGGTTCACCCGACACGCGGAAAGGGAGGCGTGATGAAGGAGATCATCCACGCGGTGGAGATCGCCGCGAGCCCGGCGGACGTCGAGAGGGCGCTGACAACTCGTGACGGTCTGGCCGGTTGGTGGACGAAGGGGGTCGCCGCCGACGGCGATCGCATCTCGTTCACCTTCGAGAAAGGCTTCAATCCGGTGATGCGCGTCGACCAGCACGAGCCGGGCACCCTTGTGGCCTGGGCGCCCGAGTCGGGCGCCGAGCCGTGGATGGGGAGCACGATCCGGTTCGAGTTCGGCGAGCGGGACGGGAAGACCGGGGTACTGTTCCGGCATCGGTACGGCAGGGACCTCCCCGACGAGGTGTTCGGGGTGTTCAACTTCAACTGGGCGTACTACCTCGAGAGCTTACGGCTCCTCTGCGAGACGGGCTCCGGGAAGCCCTTCCAGCCGGAGGCCTGAGCCCGAACCGGCGAGCCGCCGGAGCCACTCCGCTCCGGCGGCCCGCTCGGCCCGCGGCGGGACAGCGCGACCTAGAGCTGGCCCCTGATCTCCCCGCCGGGGAGGTCGCCGGGTCCGGTGTTAGGGGGGTCCACCCCGTCGTTCGTGTGGACGTTCACGTACGTGTTGCCGGCCTCGATCTCGTCGACCAGCGCCGACAGCGGCTGTCCGGTCAGCGGCCCGACGAGGTTCGCCGCGGTGATCGTCCCGGTGGCCAGGACCCCGTCGGTCCGCCCCCCGGCCGGGGGAACGTTGCCGAACAGGAAGGCCACGACGGGGCCGTTCACGTCGGGCGCCCCGACGTGGATGTGCGAGGCCACCACGTTCTCGATGTTCGAGGCGATGAGGCGGTAGGAGATCGCGGTCTCGTCCTCGTTCACCTGGATGATGGCCTGGCCTTGTCCCTGGCTCGCGTTCGGGGGCACCTCATTGTCCCCGGTGAGATGGGCCCGGAAGTTGCCGCTCCCGGCCCCGGCCGCGGACGGCACCAGGGCGAGGGCCAGGGTAAGGGCGAGCGCGGTCCGTCTCATGACGAGCTCCTTTCGCTGGGCGAACGGCACCATTCGACGGGGATTCGACGCGGCGACGCCGGCGGTTCAGCGGCCGAGGAACCGGGGCTCGCGCTTCTCGGCGAAGGCCATCACCCCCTCCAGGTGGTCGTCGGTCTGGCCCATCCGGGCCTGGGCGTCGGCCTCCGCGGCCAGGGCCCCCTCCAGGTCGAGACCCAGGGCGCCGCGCAGGAGGGTCTTGGTCTCGGCGATGGCCGCCGTGGGCATGGCGGCCAGCCGGGCCGCGAGCTCGGATACTTCCTCCTCGAGGGCGTCCCCGGGGACCACCCGGTTGACCAGGCCGATCTCCAGGGCCGCGGCGGAGTCGATGACCTCGCCAGTGATCGAGAGCTCCAGGGTCCGGGCGTATCCGATGATCCGGGGGAGCAGCCACGTTCCGCCCGAATCGGGGATCAGGCCGATCTTCACGAAGGCCTGGGTGAAGCGGGCATCCTCGCCGGCGATCCGGATGTCGCAGGCCGCGGCCAGCGAGACGCCGGCGCCCGCGGCCACTCCGTTCACCGCGGCGATTACCGGCATCGGGGTCTGCACCACCAGGGGGATCAGCCGGTGGTAGGAGCGGGCCAAGTGCCCGCGGATGTCGGGACGCTCCCCGGCCCGGTACGCCTCCTCGAACTCCGTCAGGTCCTGGCCGGCGCAGAAGCCGCGTCCGGCACCGGTGATCACCACGGCCCGGACTGCCTCGTCATCCCGGGCCGACGTGAACACGTCGACGAGCTCGTCCGACATCACCCCGGTCATCGCGTTCAGCTTGTCTGGGCGGTTCAGCGTGATCGTGAGGACGCCATCGTCGCTCCCCACGGCGATCTGCCGGTACGCCATCGCTCCTCCTCAGCCGAGCTGTCCCGTTCGGATGTATCGTTGGACGACCGTCCCTCGCCCCACCCGGCCGTCCGGCCCGAGGACCTCCACCTCCGACTCGCACTCCCGATCGTCCACTCGCGTGGCCCGAGCCACCACGTGGAGCCGCTGGCCTACCCGAGCCGGGCGCTCGTGCACGACCGAGACGGCGTAGCCGGTGCCGTTCTCGCCGTCGTGGAGGTGGGGCTCGATCAGGAGCCGGGAGGCCTCCTCGAAGTGCTTCACCATCGACACGGTCGAATAGACAGGGTGGATCCGCCGCCCCAGGATGTCGACGAGCATGTCCTCGCTCACCGTCACCTCCAGGATGGCCTCCTCGCCGACGGCCGGCCGCTCCCGGGCCACGGCGCGGATTGTCCCACAGCCCTCGCGTACCCTTGGGTCCATGGCCACCGTCACGGAGCGGCTGGAGCGGGCCATCGAGCGCGAGGCCCCGTCCTGGGGCGTGCGGCCGACCTCGCCGGAGGTCCGCCGCCTGTCCGGCCTCGACTTCGCCATCCTGTGGGGGGACCTCGGGATCGGGCTCCTGGTCCTGGTCACCGGGGCGCTCCTGGTCCCGGCGCTGGGGCTCCCCCAGGCGCTCCTGGCCATCGCCGTCGGCTCGCTTATCGGTTGCGTCCCGCTGGCCCTGGTGGGGAGGGCCGGAGCCCGCGAGGGCGTGCCGGGGATGGTCCTGCTCCGGCCCACGCTCGGCACCCGAGGGTCGTACGTCCCCACGATCCTGAACATCGCCCAGCTGATCGGGTGGACCGCGTTCGAGCTGTGGGCCATGGCCCTGGTGGCCTCGCGGATCACCGGGCCGGTCCTCGGCATCGACGGCTTCACGTTCTGGCTATCCGCCGCCGCGCTGGTGTGTCTGGTCCTCTCCCTCGGAGGGCCGGTCGTGGTGGTCCGCCGATGGATGGCCCGGTTCGGCGTGTGGGTGGTGGTGGCCGTGGCCGCGTGGGTCACGGTCCGGGTGCTCACGGCCGCCGACCTCGGGGCTCTGTGGTCGAGGCCCGGTGCGGGCGGCTTCCCGCCGTTCTGGGGCGCCGTGGACCTCGTCATCGCCCTGCCCGTGTCGTGGATCCCGCTGGTTGCCGACTACAACCGGTTCGCCCGGAGGGGGAGCTCGTCGGCGGGGGGCACGTACGCCGGCTACCTGATGGCGAACCTGTGGTTCTATTCGCTGGGGGCGCTCCTGATCCTGGGTGCGAACGCGCCGGGGCCCTCGGTGACCGGCATCGCCGACGGGATCGTGGCCCTGGCGGGAGGGTCGGTGGTACTGGTGGCGCTCCTGGTCGGTGAGACTGACGAGGCGTTCGCCGATATCTACTCGGCCGCGGTGTCGGCCCAGAACCTGGTCCCCCGGCTGAACCAGCGGGTCGGGGTGGTGGCGGTCACCGCCATCGGCGTCGGGGTGGCCGCCTGGCTCGTGGGGCTCCCTGACGAGGGCGTCCTGACCTACGAGTTCTTCCTCCTGCTGATCGGGTCGATCTTCGTCCCGCTGTTCGGGGTGTTCCTGGCCGACTACGAGGTGGTCCGCCGGCGACGTCCGTACCGGGCCGAGGCCCTCTTCGACCACCGGGGCCCGTACCGGTACGCGGGAGGCTTCAACCCGGCCGCCATGACGGCCTGGGCCCTCGGCTTCGCCGTGTATCACTGGATAGCCCCGACCTCCTTGGGCGGGTGGGCCAACGCGGTGGAGACCGCCTTCGCCGACTGGCTGGGCCTGCCGTTCCCGTTGTTCGACGGCGCCGTCCCCGCCAGCGTGGTGGCCTTCGCGGTGGCCTTCCTCGCCTACCTGGCCATCGCCGGGCTGCGCCGGGCGTTCAGCGAGCCTGCGGCGGCGGCGCGGTGACCAGCAGGAGGACCAGCGGCTCGCCGGAGGCGTTCGTCACGACGATTTCCCGTCCCGCGGCGATCAGCACTGAGCCCCACTGCCGCATCCGCTTGCGCTGCCGGCCGGCCTGGAAGACGGCCTCGCCCGCGAGGATCGTCAGCATCGCGTCGGCGTCGGGATCTCCGGCCGGCCCGTAGGACCGGTTCACGTCTACGGAGATCACCTGGGCCGACAGCCGTTCCGACTCGAAGACCTCGCGGCGGACCACGCCGTCCTCCTCGAACTTCACGAAGTCCCGCAGGTCCGCCGCGTCCACGGGGACAGGCTAGGGGAGCGGCGATAGACTGGCGAGCCCCATCCAGACTGGAGGTCCAGCGTGCCACGGTTCGACGTCGCCACCACCTCGCCTGCGAAGCAGCAGGCCGATCTGCTGCTCCTACCGGCGTTCCAGGGGCCCGAGGCCGGGCCCGGGATCCGGGAGGTGGGCAGGGTCCTGGAGGTCGACGTCGTGGCCCTGCTGGAGGAGAACGGTTTCCGCGGGTCGCTGGGCGAGGCGTACATGCTCCCCACGCTGGGTCGCGCCGTGCCTCGGAACGTGGCGGTGGTCGGGCTGGGGCCGAGGGGGGAGGCCACCGCGGACCGTATCCGGCGGGCTGCCGGGAGAGTGGCCAGGACCGCGGGACGGTACCGGACGGTGGCCTCGTCGCTCCCCGCGGCCGGGCGGGGGCCGTGGCAGCAGGCCGTCCAGGCGTTCGTCGAGGGGATCCTCCTGGGCGCCTACCGGTTCGACCGCTACAAGGCCAAGCTCGCGGAGGACGACCCCCGCCCCCCGAGGTGGGAGCGGATCACGGTGCTGGCGCCACCGCGGTGGGACGCGTCGGCGGCCAGGGAGGCGGTCCGCCGGGGCGAGATCTTCGCCGAGGCGGCCGCGTGGGCCCGCGACCTGGTGAACACACCGGCGCTCGACGCCACCCCGGACTTCCTGGCCCGGGAGGCCAGGAAGATGGCCAGGGCCGTGGGCCTCGAGTGCAAGGTGTGGACGAAGGCCGAGCTCGAAAAGGGCGGCTTCGGCGGCATCCTCGGCGTGGGCCGGGGGAGCGAGAACCCGCCCCGGCTGATCGAGCTCCGTTACTCGGGCGGCGGCCGCGGCCGCCCCGTGGCGCTAACCGGCAAGGGCATCACGTTCGACTCCGGTGGCCTGTCGATCAAGGACGCCAAGCAGATGGAGTGGATGAAGTCCGACATGGCGGGGGCGGCCACGATGCTCGGGGCCATGCAGGCCATCTCCCGGCTGAAGCCTAAGGTGAACGTGGTGGCGGCGATCCCCTGCGCCGAGAACCTCCCCAGCGGAGCGGCCATCCGTCCCGGCGACGTCCTAACCCACCGGGGTGGGAAGACCTCCGAGGTGCTGAACACCGACGCCGAGGGCCGGCTGGTGCTGGCCGACGCGCTGGCCTTCCTGGCCGAGCGGAAGCCCAGGGCCATCGTGGACGCCGCCACGCTGACCGGCGCGTGCATGATCGCGCTCGGCGATGAGTTGTGGGGGGTGATGGGCAGCGACCGGGCCCTGATCCGGGAGCTTCTGGACAGCGGCCGGGAAGCCGGCGAGCCGGGATGGGAGCTGCCGCTCTGGACCTCGTACCGGAAGCAGATAAAGTCTAACGTCGCCGACGTGAAGAACATCGGCAACCGCTACGGGGGCGCCATCACGGCCGCGCTGTTCCTGAATGAGTTCGTGGGCGACGTGCCGTGGGCGCATCTCGACATCGCCGGCACCGCGTTCGCGGAGAAGGCCGGCGACTACTGGCCCCCGGGGGCCACCGGCAACCCGGTCCGGACCGTGATCAGGTTCGTGGAGCGGCAGGCCGGCCGCAGGTAGCGAGCGGCCTCACCCGGGTTTCTTCCCCACCGCGAGCAGGGCCTCGTAAGTGTCGCCGACCGGGTCGTCGAAACGTTCGCGAAAGGCAGCCTCGACCCGCTCCCGGAACCGCTCCCACAGGGCCTCGCCCAGGATCTCGCGGAGGAAGCGACCCAGGGCGGTGATCTCCCTGCCGGTCAGGTAGTCCTGAACGGAGGTCGTGATCCTGTACTGCCTGCGTTCGACCCGGACGTTGCGGAGCCCCCCATCGCGGAAAGCCTCCTCCAGCGGGCCGGGCTGGGAGAACCGCTCCGCCCACGGCGCGGCGCGGCGCCACGCGTCGTCGAGGAGCTCCTTCGTGGTGAACGACTCCGCCACGGAGCGCCACGTGTCGGTGAACTCGTCCCGCCGCCAATCCCACGTGGCCGCGCCGAGCGTGCCACCCGGCCGGAGCACGCGGGCCATGTCGAACAGCAGGGTGTCGTACCTCGTGACCGTGTGCAGGACGAAGCCAGCCCCGACCGCGCCGAACCGCCCGTCGCGGAACGGCAGGTCCACGGCGTCGGCTGCCGCGAGCCGGTCGAGGCCGCGGCCGCGGGCCCGGTCCAGCATCGGGAGCGAGCGATCGACTCCCACCGTGGGGCTCCATCCCGCCGCCTTCGCCGCGGCGGCCACCACGCCGGTCCCGGTGCCCACGTCCAGGAACCCCCCGTCCCTCGGATCTCCCATGGCATCCACCAGGTCCCGGGCGGCCGGCTCGTGGATCGGCGCTCGGACCCGGTCGTAGGCCTCGGCCACGCTGTCGAACGACCGCCAGTCTGGAGCGGGCGCCACGCGGGCCGTTCGGGTCCTCCGGAACATGTTCTGATGCTACAGGCCGGTCGGGGAAAGGAGGTCCGAGTGCAGGCCGGCGTTTCCCGCGCCACCGCGGCACACTACGGTCGCGGCTGGCTGGCCGAGGCCGTCGAGCGAGGGCTGCGAGCTGCCGGGGTGGACCCCGCCTGTCCCTCGATCGACGACCTGGCCCCCGTCGACCACTTCCACATCGGGGGGAAGCGGGCCACGCTCGAGCCGGCCGAGCTGGCCGGGCCCGAGCGGGGGCCCGGGTGGCGGACCTGGGGTGTTCGGTCTGAGCAGTTCGAACTGATTAGCCCTCTCCGCACCCGGGTAAGGAGGGGTCGAGGAAGGGAGACTCGATGGCACGGCCAGCAGAGATTCTCGAGATCGATGAGGACAAGGTGCTCAGGGACTACCTGCGGCTCCTGACCCAGGATCACCCCGCTGAGCCGAAGCTCCGGTCCCCCGGACACGACCTCCGGACCTGTCCGGCCTGCGGGCACCGCACGGCGTTCACCCTCGATCCCGAGGGCACCTGGTTCCGCTGCACCCGCTGCGGCGAGTACGCCTGAGCCGCGACCGCGGCGTACCATTGCGAGCCGAGCTCGCATGGTGGACACGCCGCGACACGGAGGGCACCTTGCCGCCGCCGCCCTGAAGCAAGAGGGCGTCGAGCACCTGTTCACGCTGTCAGGGGGCCACATCGCACCGATCTACGACGGCTGCGTGGCGGAGGGCATCCGGATCGTCGACTTCCGCCACGAGCAGGCCGCCGCCCACGCCGCCGACGGCTGGGCCCGGGTCACCGGCCGGCCGGGCGTGGCCGCCGTCACTGCCGGGCCCGGGGTCACCGACGCCGTAACCGGCATCGCCAACGCGATGTACGCGAACTCGCCGATGCTAGTCCTGGGCGGGAAGTCTCCCCTCGGTGAGCTGGAGCGGGGATCGCTCCAGGAGATGGATCACGTCACGCTCGTCCGCTCGATCACGAAGTGGGCCCGGACGTGCTGGGAGACGGGCAGGATCGCCGACTACGTGAGTGAGGCGTTCCGACACGCCACGTCCGGGCGGATGGGCCCCACGTTTCTCGATATCCCCCTCGACGTCCAGTTCAACGTGTGGCCGGCCGGCCTGGAGGTCCCGGAGGGCTCCCGGACCGAGGCGAAGCCTCTGGGCGACCCCGACCTGGTGAACGGGGCCGCTCGGCTCCTTCGCCAGGCGGATCACCCGATCGTGTTCGCCGGGGCCGGCGTCCGATGGTCCGAGGCTCACCAGGCCCTGGCCGCGCTGGCGGACGCGATGAAGGTTCCGGTATTCCTGAACTCTCTCGGACGGGGCTGTCTCCCGCCGGACCACCCCTCGTTCTTCTCCACGGCCCGGAAGTACGCCCTCGGCAAGGCCGACGCGATCCTGGCGCTCGGCGTCGACTGGGACTTCCGCCTCGGGTTCGGCAGGCGCGGCCTTCCCGAGGCGGTCCGGGTGGTCCAGGTGGACGTGGACGCGGTGCACATCGGTCGGAACCGGCCGGTCGAGGTGGGAATCGTGGGGGATCCGGGGAAGGTTATCGGCCAGCTCCTGGGGGCCGGCGTCGGGAATGCCCACGAGCCGGTGTGGACCGGGGAGGTGCGGGAGGAGGAGCGGCGGCTCCTCAAGGAGGCCCGGGCCGGGATGGACTCCGACGCCGTGCCGATCCACCCGCAGCGGTTCGCCCGGGAGATGCGGGACTTCCTCGATCCCGACGCCATCGTGGTCGGCGACGGCGGCGACATCGTCGGCCTCAGCGCGTCGATCATCAACGCCCGCCAGCCCGGCCACTGGCTGGACCCGGGCCCGTTCGGCTGTCTGGGCGTGGGGCCCTCGTTCGCCATGGCCGCGAAGCTGGCGAAGCCCGAGAAGCAGGTGCTGATCATCTACGGCGACGGCTCGTTCGGTCTCAACGCGATGGAGTACGAGAGCGCCATCCGTCAGGGGATCCCGTACGTCGGCGTGATCGGTAACGACGGCGCCTGGGGTCAGATCAAGGTGGCACAGGAGGCGCTGTACGGGGAGGGAAACGCCCCGGCCTCGGTCCTGTCGCAGGAGGCCGGGTACCACCGGATGGTGGAGGGGCTGGGCGGGTATGGCGAGCTCGTCACCGAGCCGGAGGAGATCCGGCCGGCCCTGGCCCGGGCCTTCGAGGCCGGCGTCCCGGCGTGCCTCAACGTACTCGTGGACCCCTCGCTGATGCGCCGGGCCTCGTACCTCGGCTGAAGCTCAGCCGCCGCCGGCCTCGGCCTCGGGCCGCACCACCACGGCCAGGGCGATCCGTGCCTCCAGCCGATCGAGCCTCCCCTTGCCCAGCCATCCGAGGATCAGGCCGACGGCGGCCACGACCACGGCGTTGATCGCCGTGGAGAGCACCTCCATCTCCGCCGCCCCTTGCCGGGGAGGACTCGACGGGCGTAGCAGCACGCACGGACGCGGGCGGTCAGCCGCGATCGCGAGCGGTGCCGAGGAAGCGGTCCCGGTCGACGATCACGCGGACGTGCTCGCCGCGGGCCACCGGGCCGGCGGCGTCCGTGACCTCGAACCGGAACGTGAGCCGGCGCTCCTCGACCTGAGCCAGCGCCGCGGTCGCCGTGACCGTACCGCCGACCGGGGTGGGGGCCAGGTGGTCGAGGCCGACCGAGGCTCCAACCGTTGTGGTCCCCGGCTCGAGCTCGTCGGCCACCGCGGCCACCGCGGCGGCTTCCACGAGGGCTAGGACCACCGGTGTACCCAGGACGGGGACGTCCCCCGAGCCCAGGCGGTCGGCAGTCATGTCCTCGGTGACTGTCTCCTCGACGGTGGCCTGGCGCCCGGGCTCGAGCATCGGTGGGTAGGCTAGCGCTCGCCGCATGAAGGGACCTGCAGCCACGATCGCCCTGGTGCTGGCGGAGACCGCCGCCGGCGGGACCGCGCTGCTGTGGCTGGGGGGGCTGTGGGGCTCGGTGCGGCGCGGGTTCTTCGTACTCACCGGCCTGGCCGCGCTGGCGTGCGCGCTCCTGACCACGCTCGCCGGCGCCTCCGCGACCGCCGGGCCGCCCGGCGACGCGGCCAGGCTCGCGGTCGTCCTGTCCGCGGTGACCTCGGCGGTGCTGGGGCTGTCGGCCGCGGCGCTGATCCTTCGGCTGGACCCCGTGGGCCGGGCGCTGGGGCTCCTGGCCGTCCCGGCCGCGGTGGCCATGCTCGCCGGCTTCGCCGGGGCCGCGCCGTCCGAATTCGTCCCAGCGTTCCTACAGCTCCTGGCCGGCGCAGCGTTCCTGGGCGCCGTCCTCGACGGCCTGCTCCTGGGGCACTGGTACCTGACCGATCGGCGGCTCCCCAGAGATCACATCCGCCGGTTCTCGTTGGTCCTGCTGGTGGCGGTGGGCCTGGAGGCGGCGGCGGTGGCCGTCCTGGGGTTCGGGACGGCCGAGCCGGCGGACATCAGCGGGTTCAGCCCCATCCTGGGGGTGGCCGGGCTCACCGGCTGGCTGGCCCTGGGGATGGTGGCGTGTACGGGCCTCGTCGCTGTCCTGATCCGGGCCAGCCTCCGGGGCGAGAGCGCCCGGGCGGTGCAGGGCGCCACCGGCTTCTTCTACCTCGCGGTGATCACCTCGCTCACCGCGGAGATGGCCGCCAAGGTCGGGTTCCTCGGCTAGATGCCGGATCCCTGGGTCGTGGCGCTGGCCGTCGTCGGACCCGTGGCCGTGGCCGGCGCGTGGCTGGTGGTTCGGGCGGGCCGGACCACGGTGTGGACGGCGATGGGGCTCACGCTCGGCGTGCTCGGCGTACTGTCGCTGCTCTCAGGCGAACTGATGGCGTTCGGGGACCGGGGCCCGTGGTTCGATGTGGCTGCGGGGGTGCTGGCAGGGGTGGCGCTGTACGTGGCCACGGCCGCGTTCCTGGCCGTGGCCGGACGGTGGCCGCTGCTCTCCCGCCACGCCGCGGAGCTGTACGGTCGGCGCCGGGACATGAGCATGGCGCGGGCCCTGGGGATCTCGGTGGTGATCACGGCGCCGGGCGAAGAGCTTCTGTGGCGCGGCGTGGTCCTGGGCGCGCTGGGATCCGTGTTCGCCCCCTGGACCGCAGCGGTCCTGGGCTGGTCCGCGTACGTTGCGGCCAACGCCGTGAGCGGCAGCGTGCCGATCGTCCTCGGGGCCGTGGTCGGCGGCGCGGCGTGGACGGGGCTGGCTGTGTGGACGGGCGGGGTCGTGGCCGGCATCGGGTGCCACGTCGTGTGGACGGGACTGATGATCGCGCGCCCCCCCATGCCGGGGCCCCGGTCGTGACCCAGCTCCCCGACCTGGCCCGGGACATCCTCGAACGGGGGGTGCTGTGCCACCTGGCCGCCCCGTCCCGCTCCGGGCCCCATCTCACGCCGGTCGTGTTCGCCCTCGAGGGCGGCCGGGTGTGGGGGACCACCGGACGGGGCACGACGAAAGCCCGCCGGTGGCGTCGGGATGGGCGGGCGGCCGGCCTGGTGCGCGCGGGGGACGGGTGGGTCTCGTTCCGAGGGCCGGTGACGATGTATGACCTCCTCGACCCGGCCACGTGGGCCGACTCCCTTCGCCGGGTCCGCGAGGTGACCGCCGCCTCGGCCCGATTCACCGTGAAGAACGCGCGGTTCTTCGCCGGTTATGCGCGTGACGCGGCCCGGATCCCCCTGGCGTGGACGCCTCCGGCCCGGGTGCTCTTCTCGATCGACCTCGAGGCCGGGGTGATGGCGGAGGGCGACGGGGTGATCGAACGGTGGGGAAGGTGGGGTCGTCGGATCGAGGGCGTCCCCGCGTACCGAGGGGTGCGCGGCTCCCTCCCGAACGGTGACCTGCCCGAGGACGTGCGAGCCCTGCTATCGGACCGGGGCGAGGGCACTCTGTCCGTGGAGGGCCGCCACGGGCCGGTCGTCCTCCCGGCCCGGTGGACGCGCTCCGAGGGCACGTTCCTGGCGGTGGTCCCCCGGCGGGTACTGGCCCTGGCCGCCGCCCCGCCCAGACCTCGAGCGGCGCTCGTCGTGGAGCACGCTTCCACGTGGCGGGCGGCCAGGATGCGCGGCCTGCTGGTCCGGGATGAGGGCGAGGTGTTCGTCCCCGACGAGGTGACCAGCGGCCGCCGGCCCCTGGAGGCCGCGGTGGGCGACGTTGGCATCCCGGACCCCGGGGTGGTCAGGCTCCGAGCGGCCAGCGTTGTCTGGTGGCAGGGGTGGGCCAGCGGTACGGTGGGGCGATCTTGAGCCGGATCAGCGAGTCGCTCGTCGTCGAGGCCTCACCCGAGGAGGTGTGGGACGTGGTCGCCGATCCGCGCAACCTCCCCCGATGGAACAGGTTCATCCGCTCGGTGCGCGACGTGCCCGAGAACGGCCTGCGGGCCGGGTCGAAGTACTGGACGGTGCTGGGCGGGCTGGGCGTGTCGGTGAAGGTGCGGGCCGAGGTCGAGGAGATCGAGCCGCCCAGGTATTCACGGGTGCGGCTGTCGGGGCCGCTCGACGCCGTGGTCACGACGTGGGTCCGGCCCGCCGGGTCGGGCCGGTCCCGGCTGGAGCACGAGGTCGAGTACCACCTCAGGGGCGGAGCGGTGGGCGAGCTGTTTGCCCGTAGCGTCCGGCTCCTGGGCGGTCGCCAGCTGCTTCGCCGGGGGATCCGGGCTCAGAAGTGGCAGATCGAGGCGGGCCGCTAGCCCGTCAGTCCTTACGGTCGCCCAGCCGGCGCTCCAGCTCCTGGATGTATTTCCGGGTGTTCCGGCGAGCGGGCCGGCCGAGGAGGAACGCGATGAGTGCGCCGATCAGCGCGCAACCCAGGAACACCCAGATAAGCGCTACCTGCGCGGTGGTGAACACCAGGTCGATCGTGACCTGACGCGAGTTCCCGGCCACGAAGATGATGAACAGGATCAGCAGCACCAGGGCGACGATGAGCTTGACGATCGTTCCCCGGTCGCGCTTCGGTGGCTCTGGGGCGGACCGGGCGCTCCGGTCCTCCAGTCGTCCTTCCTCCTGCACGATCTCCACCTCCGACCTCGCCATTATGATTGCCCGGCCGTGATCGCGACAGCAGCTGGGATGGTGGCCGCCAGGATCGGGAGCGGCCGGCGGGCCCTGCTGCTCGGGGCGGGGGCCCTCCTGGTGGCCGTGGCCACGGCCGAGGGCCGTGGGCGAAGGCTCGACGACCGGCTCTTCGGTTTGGCGAACGGGCGGTTCCATCATCCCGTCCTCGACGAGGGGTTCCGGGCGATCACCGAGCTCGGGTCGCTGTGGGCCTCTGTGGGCGCGGCCGGGGCCATGGCGGCGGGCGGGCGGCGGCGCGAGGCCGCGGACGCCCTGGGCGCCGCCGCGGGCATGTGGGTCGTGGGCCAGGGCCTGAAGCGCGTTTTCCGGCGGCTCCGGCCGTACGAGGCGGATCTGCCCGGCCCCCGGCGGCTCCTGATCGGCAGGCCCCGCGGGGCCTCCTGGCCCAGCTCCCACCCCGCGACCCTGATGGCGTTCGTCTCCGTTGCCGGGCTCGACCTCGGCCTGGGGGCCGGGGCTCGGGCGGCCCTGACCGGGCTGGCCGGCGCGGTCGGAGCCTCCCGGGTTTCCCTCGGCGTGCACTACCCGGCCGATGTCGTGGGCGGCCTGCTGCTGGGCCGCGCCGTGGCCGAGGTTTGGAGCCGCACGGTCTCCCCGCGGGTCCTCGGATAGACTCCCTCGCCGTGGACGTCTTCGCGGTGATCGGGTGGCCGATCCTGGACCGCCTCCGCCTGGGCCCGGTGGCCGTCTCGCCGCACGGGATCGGGATCGCCGTCGGCTACCTGGCCGGCTCGTGGTGGATGCTCCGGGAGGGGCGGAAGAGAGGCCTGTCCGAGGACCACGTCGGCACGATCCTCCTGTGGGCCCTGGTCGGCGCGATCGTCGGCGCCCGGGTCTTCTACGTGATCGGGCACTTCAGCGAGTTCGACTCGCTGGGGGAGATGCTGGCGATCTGGCGAGGCGGTATCAGCCTTATCGGGGGGATCGCCGGGGCCGTCATGGTGGCGTATCCGATCATGCGCCGGTACGGCTACCGGTTCCTCCAGGTGATGGATTCCGCCGCGATCGGTCTCGCGTTCGGCATCTTCCTGGGCCGGATCGGCGACCTCGTAATCGGCGACCACCTCGGGAAGCCGACGGACTTCTTCCTGGGCTGGGCCTACCGGGGCGGGCAGCTGCCGGGGCCGTGGTTCGAGACCGCGCCCGGCGAGTGGGTGGCCCGGCTAACCGGAGATTTCACCCAGACGCTGTCCCGGAGCGGCGCCACGCTCGTGGACGGGAGCGGCGAGGTGGTGGCCACCGGCGCCGGGGTCCACCAGACCGCCCTGTACGACTTCCTGATCGCCCTCGGCCTGTTCCTGTTCCTCCTGTGGCTGAGCCGGCGACCCCGCCGCGAGGGCGTCCTGATCATGTCGTTCGCGATCTGGTACGGGCTCGGCCGGGTGATCACCGACCTCCTCCGCATCGACAAGACCTTCTTCGGCCTGACCGGCAGCCAGTGGACCTCGATCGCCGCCGTCGTGATCTCGGTGATCCTGCTGGTGCGGTTCGCCCGACGTCCACTGCCCGCCGACGAGGAGCCCGTGCCGGTCGCGGCCGGCTGGCCCGACGGCGAGGAGCGCACCACGGACTTCACCCCCCCGCCGGAGCCGGGGGGCTCGGAGCGTAGCTGACGCCGTCAGTCGCGGACGATCTGGGTAACCCAGACGCGGCCGCCGTGGCGAACCGCCCACCCCGGTCTTCCGCCACGCCGCGCCGAGCAGGATGTCCCGGTGCGACGCGCTGGCCATCAGCTCCGTGAACACCGCGTCCACCGACGGCCCGTAGCCCACCACCTCGCCCCAAGAGCACCGGGGAGCCCTTCCCCAGGGCACTGTGGAACAGGACCCCGCTGTCCGCCATGCGCCTGGTGTGGCGCTCGGCGATCCGGGATAGCCGGTCCCGCAGCGACATGGGCGCGAGGTCCTGGACCGAGCGGGCCTCGCTCACCAGCGCACAGATCTTCAGCTCGCGGGACCCGATGGTGGCCTCGGCCGAATCGGCCGGCCACCCGAGCACGAGAGGCGGGGATGCCGCAGCGGGCGCAGCCGGGTGCCTAGCGGGGGGCGACCGTGAGAGGGAGGGACTTGCCGACCCGGGTCCTGGCCCGGCGGCCCAGGTCCCGGGCGATCTTCAGAAGGGCGGTCCCGGCGGGGGAGTCGGGCTCGTCGAGGACGACCGGCCGTCCCCGGTCGGCCCCCTCCCGCAGTGACACCTGCATCGGCACCGTCCCGAGAACCGGCACCCCGAGCGCGTCGGCGGTGGCCTGGCCACCGCCCGAGCCGAACAGGTCGGTGATCTCACCGCAGTGTGGACACACGAAGCCGGACATGTTCTCGATCACGCCGAGGAGCTTCAGCTGAACGTTGGGGTGCTGGGCCATCCGCCCGGCGCGCTCGGCCACCTTGCTGGCGGCGTCCTGCGGGGTGGTGACCACAAGCATCGATCCACTCGGGAGGAATGAGGCCAGCGAGAGCGATACGTCGCCTGTGCCCGGCGGCATGTCCACCAGCAGCACGTCCAGGTCGCCCCAGTACACGTCGCCCAGGAACTGCTGGAGCGCCTTGTGCAGCATCGGCCCCCGCCAGATCACCGGGGTCTCGTCAGAGACGAAGAACCCCATCGAAATCACCTTCACGCCGTAGGCCTCCAGCGGAAGGATCATGTTGTTGAAGCCCACCGGGGTGCCTGAGGCTCCAAGCATCCGGGGAATCGAGAACCCCCACACGTCCGCGTCGAGGACACCCACACGCTGGCCCTCGGCGGCCATGGCCGCGGCCAGGCTCGCCGTGACGGAGGACTTGCCCACGCCGCCCTTGCCCGAGGCTACGGCGATCACCTCGGTGTCGCCGGAGGTGAAGAACGTCTGCTGTTCGGGCTGGCCGCCCTTGAGCTGGCCGACCAGCGTCTGTCGCTGGTCGCCGGTCATCTCCCCCAGCCGGACCTCGACGCCCCTGACTCCCTCCAGCGGGGCCACCGCGGCCGTCACGTCCTTGTTGATCCGATCGCGGAGCGGGCAGCCGGCGATCGTCAGCAGGACGTCGACCCGCACGTCGCCGTCGGCCGAGATCTCGATGCCTTTGAGCATGCCGAGATCCTCGATCGGCTTGCCGATCTCGGGGTCCAGGACGTCTCGAAGCGCCTGGCGAACCTGCTCCTCGGTGGCCACGAACCCATATTATCCTGTTTCGGACCGTGCTTAACGGTCGAACCCCGGAGGGGGACCGTGGCCACGAAGGGCCTGGAGATCCACAAGGCGCTCGCCGACGATACCCGGTTCCGCCTGTACCGGTACCTCCGGCTGGTGGACCGGCCGGTGTCCGTCCGGGAGATGTCTCGCCGCCTGTCCCTGCATCCGAACACCCTCCGCCCCCACCTCCGCCGGCTCGAGGAGGCCGGGTTGGTGTCCCATCAGGTCCGGAAGACGGCCGGGGTGGGGCGGCCCCAGACGCAGTACCGAGCGGTGGAGCCGGTCGGGGACGAGGGCCGGGACTTCCGGCTCCTGGCCGAGATGCTTTGCGGGCTCCTGCGGACGAAGCGTGACATCGACAGGGCCACCGACCTGGCTCGCGAGTGGGGCAAGTACCTCGTTTCCCAGGGCGGGCCGAAGCCGGGGGTCCGGCTGCCCGCCCGCCAGAACCTGGCCCGGGTCCAGGAGGCCATGGCCAAGGCCGGCTTCGAGCCGAGGTTCCGGCGGAGCGGCCGGTCGGTCGAGGTGACCTTGCGGGCCTGTCCATTCCGGGACCTGGCCGACGACTACCGCGACCTGGTGTGCTCGCTCCACCGCGGTCTGGTCGAGGGGATGCTCGACGGCATCCGCCCGCCCATGGGCCTCCGGGAGTTCAAGCCCTTCGTCGAACGGGGGGTGTGCCGCCTCACCGCCGCCCCCGCCCCATAATGGGGTGTGACAATCTCGGGGGCGCGTCCTCGCGTATCACGCTTGAGGGAGGCCCGGTGACCGCCCGCCCGGGCCCGCTCACCCCCGACGCGGAGCAGGAGCTGATGCGCCGGTTGATCTCAGGAGACGAGGACGCGGTCCGCGCTTTGTACGGGCGGTTCGGCCGTCCGGTGTTCGGGCTTGGCCTCCGCATGCTCGGCAGCGCCGGCGCGGCCGAGGAGCTCACCCAGGACGTGTTCCTGGCAGCCTGGAGGAAGGGCGGGCGGTACGACGCGGCCCGGGGGCGGCTGTCGACGTGGCTCATGGCCATCGCCCACAACCTCGCGGTCGACCGGCTCCGCCGGGAGTCCGGACGGACCCCCACGGCCGTGGACGGGCTCGAGGAGCTGGCCGAGGTCGGCGGGGGGGACGAGGAGGAAGCCCTGCTGGCCAGGGAGGACCTCCGCCGGGTGCTGGCCGACCTCTCGGTAGCCGAGCGGCGCCTGCTCCACCTGGCGTACCTCCGCGGGTGGACGGCCCGGGAGATCGCCGAGGCGGACGGCATTCCCCTGGGCACGGTGAAGACCCGACTGCGAACCTCGTTGATCAAGCTCCGGAAGATCCACGGGAAGGCCGAGGCATGAGCGAGGTCTGCGGGGGCGTGCGCGAGGACCTCGCCGAGCACGTCGTCGGAGTGCTGTCCCCGGTCCGGCGGCGAGAGGTGTCGGACCACCTGGGCTGGTGCGCCGGGTGCCGGAAGGAGGCCGGGGAGCTCGCCGAGGGGGCCGCGGTGCTCGCTCTTTCCGCGCCCGCCGATCCACCGGCGGGGCTGGAGGACCGGATCGCCGGCGAGGTGGCCCGGGGGACCGCGCGGGAGCGCCGCCGGGGTCCTCGGGTGGCCGTGATCCTTGCGGCGGCCGTGGCTGTGGCCTCCGTGGGGATCGTCGGCGCCATGGCCGGCCGGGTCCGTCGAGCGGAGGACGCCGCAGCCACCGCCAGGGGTCGCGCCGAGGAGGCGGCCGGCAGGTTCGCGGACGTCCTGGAGGACGTGGGGGCATCGCCGGTGCTATCCGTTCCCCTCTCGGCGACCCAGGGCGATGCCGGTGGCCGGGCCCTCCTGTACGACGCCGGGGAAGGCCGCGACTTCGCGCTGGTGATGGTGGGCGGTCTCCCCGAAGCCGGCGAGCCGTACCTGGCGTACCTGGTGTCGCCCTCCGGACGGCGCCTGGACGTTGGCCGGCTCCGTCCCTTCGGGGACGGCCAGCTCTCGAGGTACAGGTTCTTCGCGGACCTCTCCGCGGCCCGGGACCTGGTGGTGATTGATGCCACCGGCCGCACCGTGCTCCGGGCCGAAGTCCCCTCGGCCTGATCCCGCACGCTCGATATGATGCCGGTGTGGCCGGCGTGACCGACATCGTCGGCGTGGGATTGGCCGGTGGCCAGGGCGTCCGGGCCCGGCCGCTCACCCTGAAGGCGCCGGGGTACCTACGCTCGAAGGCGGCCATGGCCTTCCTGGGCCGCCGCCTGATCCGGTGGGTGATGGAGATCCTCTCCACCGAGGGGATCAAGGAGTACTACCTGATCGCCCACGGGAAGGAGAACCGGTACCAGATCAAGGTGCTGGTCGGCTACGGGGAGACGCTCGGGGTCGACGTCCAGTACTCGCCGGTGAAGTTCGACGCGCGCTCGACCGGGAGCGCCGACTCCACGCTCCGGCTCCTCGACCACTGGGACATCGATCGCCCGGCGCTGGTGTTCCCCACCGACTCCATCATCGACTTCGACCTCGAACCGATGGCCCGAGCCCATGCGGAGACGGGCGCCGCGGTGACGATAGCGGCCATGACCCGGGCCCCGGCCGAAGTGGCCGAGAAGTACGGGGTGATGCTGACGGACCCCGCGGCCAGGATCCTAGAGTTCGTGGAGAAGCCCACGCTGGCCGACCTCAGGGAACACTTCCGGCTGCGCGACCCCGACGAGTTCGACCGTCTCCCGCTGCTTACGAACGCGGGCTTCTACCTCCTGGACACCAGGGTGCTGCGAGAGGTGTCCGGCCGGCCCGAGATCGAGGCGATGCGGGCCGAGCGGCTCGACTTCGGCAAGGAGCTCCTGCCCTGGCTGGTGTCCGAGGGTTTCCCGGTGTACGCCCATCCGGTCCGCCGGATCGGCGACCTCGGGAACGTGGAGGACTACGTGGAGACGATGGTCGACGTCCTCCACGGGCGGTTCGAGTCCGTGACCAGGCTGATGGGTCCCCCCTACGACCCGGAGCAGGACGTGTGGATCGCCCCCGAGTCCCTCCACCTCCGGGACGACCGGAGCGGGAAGAGCCTCCAGGAGAAGATGGCCGAGGGCCTGGTGACGATCGGCCCCTCGGTTCGGATCGGCCGGTATACCGAGATCGGCCCGGGCGTAGTGATCACGGAGTCGAACCTCGACGACGACGTGGAGGTCAGGGAGGGGGCGTACGTGGCCCGCTCCCAGGTCCGCGACGGCGCCATCGTTGGGCCGGGCGCCACCATCCGGGACTCCGTGATCGGCTCGATGAGCGAGGTGCAGTCGGCGCCGGGACGGGCCACGGTGATCGAGGACTTCGTGGCCCTCGGCGACGAGGTCGTGGTGTTCCCGGGGGTGCGGCTGGCGGGAGGCGTGAGCGTCTATCCCCGGCTGAAGGTCCCATCGGGCGTGCAGGTCCCGCCGGGGGCGGAGATCGCCACGCCCCAGGACGTCATCGACCTCCTGTAGCCGTGCGGTTCGGGCTGGCGCTGCCCCACTACGACTTCTCCCGGCCCGACGGCGCGCCGGTGTCGTGGCAAGGCCTGGTGGATGCGGCCCGGCGGGCCGAGTCTCTCGGCTTCGATTCCGTGTGGATCTCCGACCACTTCTTCCTGTCGCTGGCCCGGTACGGCGGGCCCGACGAGGCGTACGGGTCTCCAGAGGCCCTCACGGCACTGGCCGGGCTGGCTGCGGTCACCGACCGGATCCGCCTGGGCACGCTGGTGCTGTGCGCGGGATTCCGACACCCCGCCATCCTGGCGAAGTCCGCGGTCACCATCGACCTCCTCTCGGAGGGCCGGCTCGACCTCGGCCTGGGCGCCGGGTGGTACGACGACGAGTTCCGGGCGTTCGGCTACCGGGTCGATCCCGTGGGCGAGCGGTTCGAGGTGCTGGAGGAGACCGTCGAGGTGCTCTCGCTCCTGTTCGGGGAGAAGGAGCCCGTCACGTGGGAGGGGCGCCACTACTCGCTGGACGGAGCCTACTGCCGGCCCCGCCCGGCCCAGCGGCCGGGGCCGCCGCTGTGGGTGGGGGGCAAGGGTGGGCCTCGGCTGGCTCGGCTCGTGGCCCGAAGTGCCGACGGGTGGAACACCGTATGGGCATGGACCCCGGAGGACTACGCGGGCCGGGTCAGGGTGCTGGAGGAAGCCTGCGAGCGGCACGACCGTGACCCGGCCACGGTACGGCGCTCGGTCGGCCTGTACGCGCTGGTTGGCGAGGACTCGCGCGACCTTGACGCGCGATGGCGGGCCCTCCAGCGGTGGACGCCCGGCGGCGCTCTGGATGGGAGCGAGCCGGGGTCGTGGGGTAGGGACAAGCTCGTGGGCACCCCCGACCGGGTGATCGAGCGCTTGGCGGCGTTCGCCGCGCTAGGGGTGGAGGAGACGATCGTGTCGGTCGGCTCCCTGCCGTTCGCCGTGTTCGACGACGATGCCGTGGAGGTGTTCGCCCGGGCCGTGATCCCCGCCGCCCGCGACCTGTAGCGATGGACGAGCTTGAGGCGGCGGTGCGGGTCCTGGAGGAGCGCGGGGAGCCGCTGCACTGGACTGTGATCCAGGACATCGCGCTGCAGCGAGGCTACCTGGACCCCTTCACGCAGCCCGACATCCGCAAGCGGCTACTGGCGGCGCTGTCCGAGGCGGCCAGGCGGCCGGATGGGCCCGTGACGAAAGCAGGTCGCGGCGTGTACGACCTGCGATCGTCGTGAGGTCAGCTTGACCGAGCGGCTCGACGGCGGCCTGCGATCAAGGCCACAGCTCCGGTGGCCAGCAGGATGCCGAGACCTGCCAGGAGCAGCGTCAGCTCCGCACCGGTGAAGGCGAGCGCTGCGCCCGCAGCGCCTTGGGTGTCAGCCACGGCGCCCGCGCCCTGCACCGCTGCGCCATCACCACCGCCGCCCTGCGTGATGACTCCCGGCTGCACGTTCGCCGGCTGGGTCGTCGGCGGGTAGGTCGGTCCTTCGAAACAGCCGTGGGACATCACCAGGTTGGCCTGACCGGCGCCAAGGCTGCCCGTGAACGTGACGTGGGCGGTGGTGGTGGCGGGATCGGTCCCCGGCACGTCCGCGCTCCAAGATCCCTGGCCCGACTGGGACATGGGGAAGTCCTGACCGTTGACCGTCAGCACCGCTGACGTGACGGAGTCGTTCCCGCCCGTCGTGAAGACCCAGTGGATGATGGGGTCTTCTCCAGGCTCACATGGACCGACGGAGTCGGCCCCCTGCCCCGTCCACTGCACCGTCCCTGTCTGGGCAAGGGCCGAATTCCCCAGCCCCACGAACAGCATCCCGGCCAAAGTCACGAGCACCAATCGAACAGGCCTCATCGTCCGCATCACGTCTCCTGACTGATCAAGTTGGTCACTTGATGCTATGGGTCACCAAGGGGCCTGACGATACGCGCTCGGGCGTATATCTGAGCACCCCGCAGGCCACCGCCGATCTCCTGAATCCGCAGGTCGAGGCGGTGATTCGGCTCTGAGTACGATCCATGACGTAGTACCCGGGACGGGCTGTTTGGGCTCCTCACAGGCCGGACCCCAGCAGCCCCGCGGGGAAGGGTCGGTCGAAGGCCACCTCGAAGGTGGTCAGGTCGCCCGGCTCCCCGCGCCAGGTGACCCGGTCACCCTCCACCCGCATCCCGGGGGTGGTCCTGGCGACCACGGCGTTCTCGGGGATGGCCACCGAGAGCTCCAGGCGGGTGGGAACGATCGTCGGCTGTCCCTGTACGGTGAGCCGGTACAGGACCGCTCCCCGATCCTCGGTCCACGCATCTGCGGTGGTCCATTGGTAGTCGAGGCTCCCCGTGCCCCCCGACTGGATCCCCAGACCCAGGATGATCACCGGGTGACCGAGCTCGGTGCGACGTGACACGGCCAGTCGGGAACCGTCGAGCCGTACCTCCTCGAATCGGCACGATGACGCGCAATACGTCTGTACGTTGGTGATGTTGTCGCCGGCTTCGGCGTCGACGAACGGGTGCGGACCGATCACGTACTCGGGCTGGCCGCTCGACGGCGCGTCGTTCCTGATCGTCACCCCGAGCCGGCCCCGCGCGGAGCCGTCCTCGAGCAGCTCCACCTCGTAGCGGAGGGCGCGGCGCGCGTAGAAGTCGATCTTGTTCCCCCCGGCGTTGTTCGCCATCACTGCGAGGAAGTCGCCGACGGGATCGGAGAGGGTGCCGGTCACGCCCGCGGCCTCGAGCCCACTCTGGACGGCGGGGTCGGCCGAGTGAAGAAGAAGGTGCCCCTCCGCGGCGGCCTCGATCACCGCCCGCCCGGCTGCGGCGGGATCGTCGGCGGCGCCACCTCCAAGGAAATGCGCCAGGACGCCGGCCGCCACGTCGCCGAGGATCCTCTTCCGCGCGGCATCGTTCGGCAGGAGCGCGTACGCTTCGTTGGCCACGAATGCCACGACGGTACTGGCCTCGACCGTGGTGCCGGTGGCCGGGACCTCGGCCGGCCCGGTAGCGCTCAGGAGCAGCGCAAGTGCTTGTGGGTCGGCCAGGATCGTCCCGTCCACCCGCTCTCCGGTGGCGGCCTCGTAGAGCCGCTCGATCGCGGTAGCCGCCGAGGGGGTGTCGGGGGTCAGGTTGATGTTCGACATGTCGTGGTAGCTGGTCCCGTACAGGGACTCGTAGTCGGGACCGGGAGCTTGGAGCCCGGAGACATCGGCGTCGTCAAGTCTTCCAACGTCCCGGAACGGGCCCACCTCGACCAGGCCCTCGGTAGCGGTGAGGATGGCGTAGGCCCCGATCAGGCCCCCGGTTCCCCGCAGTTCGGCCGGGTTCTGAGCTCCCAGGAAGTACCGCCTCGGCCCGTCGGCCCCAAGGAACCCCGGGAGGGTCCGGGCGGTGGCCGCAGCGGCTCGGAGAGCGCGATGCGCCTGGCGAGCTTCGACCGTGAACGTCTCCAGGGGCTCGGTCACCACCCCCGGGACCAACGAGCGCGGCGCGTGCTCCAAGATGGCCACCGCCCTGGTCGCGAGGTCCCGAGCCCGTGCCAGTGGCGGCGCCACCGCTCGGATCGGCTCGATCGGGATCCTCCCTTCGCGGGGCGCCAGTGCGCCGAGGCCGCCGGGCAGGCCATCCGCGGCGTCGGTCACCTCGACACCGGCCTGGGCCACCAGGGCCCCCGCCTCCGCGGTGGCCCGAACCGCGTCGGGGGTCCGGCCCACTAACGGGATCCACGAGGCCAGCCGGGTCAGCGGGTTGGACAACGTGCTCCGAGCGTCCTCGAACGACGCCTCGGCCCCGTCGAACGCCTCGCCGGCCGCCCCCAGGTCTCCGGTAGAAACGGCGTCCCGGCCCTCCAGCATGGCCGAACGGGCGGCCAGGAGCGGGCCGCGGGCCGGGAGCATCAGTGCCAGGCCGGCGCCCGCCCCCAAGGTGACCAGCAATCCCGCCAGAATCACCAGGCTCCGGAGGCGCCGGCCGGGGGACGTTCCGTCTCCCCGGCGCCTTCCGTTGCGCCGGGCGGCTTCGGTCACGGGAACGGATCCGGGAACGATGACATGAATGGTACCCGCGGGTGGTGGATCTGTGCGGGCGCTACGAAGGCTCGGACGGGCGAACCTGGATGGCCGGCTCAAGCCGGCGGACCAGATCCCCGGGGTTGAGCCTCGATGCCAGCGCCAGCGCCTCCAGGTCTCCGGCCCGGAGGCTCACCAGGTTCCCGCTCTCGCCTCCACGTTCCTCCTTGACCCGTTCCACAAGTTGGGCCGCCAGGCGGGGCTCCTCGCCCGGCAGAAGCTCGAGCTCGGTGAGATCCACCACGATCTCCGCGCGCCCTGTGGGCGTCAGCCGCTCGAGGACCTCGGCCAGCAACCGGTCGGCCGGAACGCCATACAGGACCGCGAGGTCGCAGAAGCGTTCCACGGAGATCGATCGCTCGCCGCGTTCGTAGCCGCCGATGGCCGACGGCCGGAACTGATTCCCGGATGCCGCGGAGGCCTCTCGGAGGGTGAGGCCCCGACGGCGTCGCGCGTCTCGGAGGACCTCGCCGAGGGCCTCCCTGAGGCGGCGGGTGGCGTGCGGGTCCATGCCGACGATGGGCGGGAGCATACCGGTCCTCGGGAGCAGAATCCAGGGGGGCGAACGAGCGTAGCCAGGATACGCCGGGAGCCTGAGGCCGACGTAGGCCGTTTGGCCACGAAGCGTGGTCTTTTCCGCGGAAGTGTGGGACTATTGGCCATCCGCCACGGGTGGGGTTGGGCTTCGCTCATGCGGGGGACAAGAAAGGCCGATACCACTGAGCGAGTGGAAAAGGGAAAGGGACCCAAATGAACGAGGCGCATTGAAGTCGGATCACGCCGCAGAGCGGCACGGAGACCACGAAGTCGGGCAAGTCTCTCAGCCGAAACCGGGGGCGCGGTATCCCGGGCTGTCGGAGATCGAGGTCCTTCAAGCGATCTCTCGCGCGTTCGGTTCGACTACCGACCCGGTCGAGGCGGCCGAGTCTGCGGTCCGATGGGTTGGCGCGGCCGTGGCGTCGGAGGAGGCCCGGGTCCGCATCTTCCTGCCCCGTGCGGACGGCCATCTGGCTCCGATCCTTCCGCGGTTGGAGGTCGCTGACGATCCCGGCCGGGTGGCGGAACGCAGGCGTATCTTCGAGTCCCTTGGCCCTCGCAAGGTGAACGTGGCGGGAGGCCAGGTGTTGGTGACGCTCCCCCTCGTTTCTCGCGGAGAACCGGTCGGCCTCTTGGAGGTGGCGGCGCCTGCGACGGCCGTCGAGGAGCGGTGGGGCACCCTCGAAGCCGTGGCCAGCCAGATCGCCATCGTGTTTCGAAACATCGCTCACACGTCGCGACTGGCCGCTGGACTGGAGGGCGTTAGGGACTTGGCCGGGATGGCCAGCGAGATCGTTCGAGCGGGGACTCCCGAACAGGCTGTCAAGGCAGCCGTCCGGTTCTGTCGAGAGCGCTTCGACGCTGCGGCGGCAGGCTGGCTGGCCGGAGACGACCCATCCCGGTTGAAGCTCGTGAGCGCGCTGGGGATCGGGCGTGACGGCGGACGTGAGGTTCGCTCCCGAATGCGGGTCCTCCGCCATGCCGATCTGATCGATGAGGAGGGCCGGACCCGTGCTGGGGCGCGCTTTGCGGAGCTGGCAGGGGTGAGCTCGGCTCAGACGGCCGTGACCGGCATGGCGATGCTCGCGGTGGGGATCGGGGAGGGGGGACAGACCCCCCTGAGACTCGTCGAGGGTTTGCTCGAGGATGTTCTCGATCACCTGGCGGTCGTGGCGGCCGCCGAACGTCGGCACGAGCGACTTGACCTCGGCATCGCGCTGACGGCACACGAGGTTCGCGGCCCGTTGGTAGGTGCCTTGGCGATCATCGAGCGGCTCATCATGGAGGGGAGGCAGGACCCTGACGGCCAAGTCCTCCTGGCTCGTTCGCGCGACCAGCTGGAGCAGCTCAGCCGTCTGGTCGACTCGCTGCTGCGGTGGGCGGTCGCCGGCCGACCGCTCGATCTCGGGCCGACGAACCTTGAGTCGCTTGTCCGGGAGGCCATCGAGCTATGCGCTCGGGAGACCGGTACCGATCGGGTTTCCCTGACGGCCGATCCCGACATCCTTGTCATGGCGGACGCCGATCATCTGCGAGGAGGGGTGGCGAACGTTCTCCGCAACGCCCTGATCTACTCCCCGCCGGAGACGGATGTTACCGTGACCCTCGGTCGGGATGGCGCCCTGGCACGCGTTGAGGTCCGCGACCGCGGGCCCGGCATCCCAGCCGGGGAGCGAGATTCGATCTTCGACCCGTTCATGCGTGGGGCGGCTGCTCACCTTGCCCGAACTGGCAACGGCCTCGGCCTGTTCATCGCCCGGCGGGTCCTCGAAGCGCACGGCGGCGGTGTATGGCTTGCTTCAGGCCGGTCCGGCGCCACGTTCACTTTGGAGATACCCCTCGCCGATGGAGAGCCGGTATGAAGGTCCTCGTCGTCGATGACCACGCGTTGTTCACCGACGCGATCCTTCCGCTCCTCAACGAGATCGGCGAGGTCCTCGCCGTGGCTCGACGGGGCGAGGAGGGGCTCAGCCTGGCACACCGGGAGCGACCAGATCTGGTCATGCTCGACCTGGGCCTGCCGGACATGAGTGGGATCGAGCTGGGGCGACGCATCCTGGAAGATCGCCCGGACGCTGCGATCATCGCTCTCACGGGACGCAATGACGCCGAAGCCGTCAGAGAGGCCATGGCGGCGGGGTTCAGGGGGTACATGACCAAGGACACGCCTCTGCCCCGATTCGCCGAGGGGATCGAGGCAGCCATGCGCGGCGAGATCGTGGTGCCCCCCAAGATCGCCTCGCCGAGAGTCGTGACACGAACGGCCGAGGAGGAGAGCGCCGCACTCCTGGCAGGACAGCTGACCCCTCGAGAGAAGGAGGTGCTCGCCCTGCTGGTCGGGGGTAAGGACAACGCCGAGATAGCCCGCAACCTCGAGGTGAGCGCGAACACGGTACGAACCCACGTCCAGAGCATCCTCACCAAGCTGGGCGTTCGCTCCAGGCTCCAGGCGGCAGCGTTCGCCGTTCGACACCAGGTCGTCGAGGTCCCCAGCGCCGGTCTTCGCTCCACCTAGATGGTCGAACCGGTGCAGGTGCGGGTCCTCCTGGCCGACGCCCATTCGTTGTTCCGAGAGGCGCTCTCCGCCGCCCTGGCGGGTCAGCCCGACCTGGCCGTGGTCGCCGAAGCAGAGGATGGACTTGAGGCGGTTGGGGAAGCGACTCGGATGGAACCCGAGGTTGCCGTCCTGGACGCGGACCTCCCGAATTGCGAGGGCGTCCGCGCGGCCAGGCTCATCCGGGAGCGGGTCCCCGGTTGCCGGGTCGTGCTCCTGGCGTCCGAGGAGGAGCAGGATACGCTCGCCGACGCGATCGACGCCGGGGTCAATGCGTATCTCACGAAGGCCAGCCCGCTCGCCGATCTCGTGGATGCCATCCGAGCCGTCCATCGTGGGGACACCCTCGTCCCGGCGCGGATGCTCGGCGGACTCCTCGACCGGCTCGTGAATCGGCGACGCGAGCAGAGCGATGCCGTGCGGCGGATGGGGAGGCTCACCCCCCGGGAACGGGAGGTCCTGGCCCTTCTGGCCCAGGGTGGAGACAACGACTCGATCGCTCGCGATCTGGTCATCAGCCCCCAGACCGCACGGACGCACATCCAGAATGTTCTGGTGAAGCTGGGTGTGCATTCCCGGCTCGAGGCGGCCGCCGTGGCCATCCGGAACGGCCTGCTCGATACCGCGGGCGCCTAGGGTTCCCGGGAGGACGCCTCCGCCTCACCACCGACCAGGCCATGCTCGGCCGCGAAGCGAACCACGTCGAGTCGGCTGTGGGCGCCGAGCTTCGCGTACATGTTCTGCATGTGTGTCCGGACCGTGTGCTGACTGACGTCCAGCTGCGACGCGATCTCCCGCAGGGTCACACCCTCGGCGAGGAGCTTCAGGATCAGCCGCTCCCGAGAGGTCAAGCTCCGGAGGAGGGCCACGCTTGAGGGGCGACGGGCCGGTTCGGCCGTGGTGGCCGGCCTGGGCGACGCCAACGCCGACGCGACCATCTCCGCGGGAGTATCAACGGGCAGGACCACCCCGTCCTCGCTCTGAACGTCGCCGATGATCACGATGTGCGCGGCGGGGTCCCGACGCCGGATCTGCCGAGCCAGGGCGACGGGGCCCAGTCGAGGCAGCTGGGAGATCACCAGGATGGCGGAAGGCCGCCCTCGGCCGACGGCTGCCAGGGCCCGAAGGCCATCGCCGGCGATCGCCATCACCGTCCAGCCGATCTGTTCGAGGTATCGCCGCGCTGCGGCGGCGAAGAGCCGGTCACCCGATGCGACCACGACGGTAGGGCCCTCGCTCATCGAGGTCGCAGGTCCGGCCCACGGATACGCAGGACGTCCGTGTCGCCCTCGCTCTGGGCATCCCGGAGGGCGATCCTGGCCGCATCGGCGCGGGAGTGAACCTCGAGCTTCCGAAGGATGTTGCCGACGTGTGTCCTGGCGGTATGGGTCGAGAGGTGAAGCCGGCGGGCGATGGCGTGGTTGTCGAGACCTCTGGCCAGCAGGGCGAGCACCTCCCGCTCTCGAGGGGTCAGGAGCGCCAGCCTCGGCGAGCCAGACCCCCGCTTGGCGTGGAGCGCGCTGGCACGCTTGAGGCTTCCGAACAGGCGGTCCGGGTCCATGGCGAAGCGTCCCTCAGCGACCCGTCCCAGGTGGCTGGTGAGCCCTTCGAGCGCGAGATCGTGCGACAGGCAGCCCACGGCGCCGGCCTCCACGGCTTCCAGGAGGACGTCGCCCTCGTGCCCGCGAGTCAGGATGACGGTCCGGGACCGATCGGCGATACGACGGGCGAGGCTCAGGCCGGAGCCCCCCGCCAGCTCGACCTCGGTGAGCACGACGTCGGGGGAGCGCTGCGAGGTGAGCCGATCCGCTTGAAGCTCGTCGGTTGCCCACCCCACGACCTCGATGTCGGGATCCCCGTCGAGCGCGACGACCAGCGACTCGCAGAAGAACGGCTGCGGGTCCACGATCAGGACTCGGACGGTCACGCTGGTATCGTAGTCGTCCTGCTCGCGTGTCCGAAGCATGCAGAGAGGGGGTGAGCGTGGCCAAGGCCGAAGCGGCTCGCCGACCGGGCAACCCTTGAGAGGAAGAGCTCGAGCAGCTCAGTTGGGTTGCAGCGGAACGGTACCTGGTGGAGGGGACGGGATTCGAGATCCGGTCGACGGAGCCGTCGTTCCTCGACGACATCCGGCCCTACCTGGCCGGGTACGAGGCCATGGAGGACGAGCTGACCGATCTGGCCACGTACCTGTTCTCGGCCATCCCCGGCGAGGATCGTCGCCTCCCCGGTGGCATGGTCGCCCGGGGCCTGCATTCCGTGTACGCCCAGGGGATGAGGATCTACCACGGCCTGGATCGCGAGGCGATGGTGGGCAGCCTCCTCCACATGATGCGATCGCTGACCCTCGACTACCTCGACGAGTTCGTTCGAATCCGCGGGGGCTCGGTGGCCGTGAACGGGGGCGGGCTCCTGCTGGCCACGGCGGAGGATCGGCCAGAAACCGCCGCCCTGGTGGCGATGTTGCTGAGGAGGGGCGCCGCGTACCTCGGTGACGAGGTCTCGCTGATCGATCCGGTGCTTCGCCGACTGCACCCCTCGCCGCTCCCGGTCCTGGTGGACGTGGCCGCAGCCTCCCTGGTTCCCGGCATCGGTCCCGGCGGCGCGGCGTCACGTTCCGGGAGAGCAGCGCCGGGGCGCTATGCGGTGTCGCCGGAAGCGCTCGGCTCGAGGAGCGCCGACCCCACACCGCTCCGGTGGGTCGTCTTCCCCTCGTTCGAGCCCGGGTCGCCGACCATACTGGAGCCCGCCGGCGGAGCCGGCGCCGTGTTCGGGCTGAGCCGGGCCTGTGTCAACCTCGACGTGTGGGAGGAGCGCGGGCTCATACTGTTCCGGGAGCTGGCCGAGGGAGCGGCGATCTCCCGTCTGGTGATCGGCTCGCTGGAGGAAGCGGCGGACCTGCTCATCGAGTCCGCACCAGCGTTGGCGGGGACGTGAGGACGGAGATGGACGAGGAAGCAGCCGAGGAGATCCGAACAAGCGGCGGCTGAGGGGATGCCGGTTTCGACCCAGGCTGGGTCGTCGATGATCACTACCGGCTTCTGTCTGTTGCCGTGAACGTACGGAGCACGCATCGGGGGCTCGCGGAGGCCCTCCGGTGGCACCTGGCCCCGTTCCGCCGGTCGGTTCCCGCCCGCCGCCGGTTCGTGGCCTGGTTCTACCCTGAGGACGGCCGGCCCTCGGACTCCGAGGAGCTCCAGTACGTCCGGAACGGGGACCGGAAGCGGATCGGTAAGGCCGACGACCTCCTGAACTACGCGATCTGGGATCTGCACGCGCTGGTCGCCAAGCGGACCCGAGACTTCCTGCTGCTGCACGCCGGCGCCGTGGCCGGAGAGGGCGGCGCGGTCATCCTCCCTGCACCCCCGGAGAGCGGGAAGTCGAGCCTTACGATCGCCTTGTTGGAGGCGGGGTTCGACTATCTCTCCGACGAGCTGGGTGCGATCGATCCGGCCACCGCTCGGATCTACCCGTATCCGAAGCGGATCTGGGTCACGGAAGGATCATTGGAGTTCTTCCCCGGACTGGCGGAGCGACTCCATGATCGGGACGGACTCAGTGCTCGGCTGTTGAAGCGGTACATTCAACCGGAGGATATCGATTCGGTTGTGGGGGCCCCTGGACCGGTCCGGCTCGTGGTGTTCCCCACCAGCGACCACCATGGGCCGCCACGGCTCAGCCGGATGCCGCGGGCCGAGGCCGTCCACCATCTCGCGGCGAACTCCTTCAACATGCCCACGTATGGGGAGCGTGGCCTGGTGCGGCTCTCCCAGATCGCCCGGGAGGCCCCAGCCTATCGACTGGACGGCGGCACCCCTCGGGAGCGTGCCACCTCGATCGTCGAACTGATCAGCTGATCTCCGCGCCGAGTCAGGGTGCGAACCGACGTGGGCGACTTTAGCTCTGCTACTGGGTGTAGCCCGCGGCCGGCGGCCAGGCCGTCGGGCTGCACACGTTGGGGTCGGTGCATTCGCGATCGGTCCCCGACCCCATGGGACACAGTTGATCGCACTGCGCCTGGCAGAACTCGTTGCATGCCATCCGGTCACCCCCGGTCAGACCGCCGCACCGACCCGCGATACAGGCGGCGATGCACTCGGAGTGGCCGCAGAACGGCGTTCCCGCCGCGGCGGGACTGGCGGCGACCGTCTGGATCACCGGGATGGCCCAGGCCACGGCCCCCGTCACAGCGGCCTTGCGCAGGAACTCCCGGCGGTTCAATCCGTGTCCGTCCTTGTCACCCATGGGATAGGTCTCCTCACGTTCCTTCGGCTCGTTCAGTCACCCGATGGTAGGGGACGTTCGCCGGACCTGACGATACGCAGGCGGGCGTAAGTTCTTCCCGACACGGGCCCGCACCGCCGACCACGATTCCGCAGGTCAGCCACCTCTTTCGGGAGGTACTACGAATTCCGACGTAGGCCCTCATCTCGGCCTTCGATCTCCGTTCGGCGACGGCTGCTCCAGGTCCTCGACCAGATCCAGGGCATCGAACTCGCCGATCACCGAGGCCACCTGACCCTCCACCTCGGAGGCGTCCAGCGAGTACTCTTCGGCGACCTCCCGAGCGAGATCTCTCACCGTGGCCTCTCCGTCGCACAGATGCCAGATCAGCGCGGCGGACGGGTTCAGGTGATGGACGAGGCTGGAGTCATGGTTGTAGAGGATCAATCCGTCCCCCATGTCGAGCTCCAGGACCTCGGCGACCTTGGACGGCCGGTACCCGGTGGGAACCGCCATGGGGGCGGACGCGCTCTCCTCGGGGGGAGGCTCTGTGGGATGCGTTCCCGGGTGGGCGTCCATCGGGGACCAGTTTCCTCCGGGGTGCGTAGGAGCGCATACGCATTCCGCCGTAAACAAGATACGCAGGTCGCACGACGAGGGGCGCAGGGCCCCTGCCTACCATGGGACTCTCATGGAGCCCACAGTTCCCTTGGCCAATGGCCACGACCCGACTGTCCCGGGACGAGAGACCGTGCCCGGCCGCATCGTGGCCCATCTGCGGCGGGATGTCCCCCTGGCCCTGCTCGACGTGGTGGTCGCCCTGGTGGCCTACCTCATCCCCCTGGTCCTCCGGTTCGAGGGCGCGGTACCCGCCGACTACTGGGGGAGCTTCTGGACGTTCGCTCCCCTCCTGGTCGCCGTCCACCTGGCCGCGAACCTGGCGTTCCGGCTCTACGGGCACATGTGGCGATACGCCAGCATCGAGGAGGCCCGGAGGGTGATCGGGGCTGCAGCCGCCGCCGGCATCGCGGTAGTGGTGACGAACGAGGCCATCGGGGGCGGAGATCGAGTGCTCCCGCTGTCCGCGGTGGTGTTCGGCGCTTTCCTGGCTCTCCTCGGGTTCGGCGCCATCCGGTTCCAGAGTCGCCTGTTCGCGTTCCGTCGTCGGATCGAGACCCCGGAGACAAAGCGGGTCCTGCTCGTTGGTGCGGGCGATGCCGGCGAGATGGTCCTTAAAGACATCGTGCGGAACCCCGCACTCGGTCTCCACCCGGTCGGAATCGTGGACGACGATCCCCGTAAGCGGCGCCGGACGATGCATGGCGTCCCCATCCTGGGGATCCGGAAGGACATCCCCGACCTGGTGGCCCGGCATGCCATCGACCAGGTCATCCTGGCCATCCCGTCGGCCACGGGAAACCTGGTCCGGGACGTGGTGGCCTGCTGTGAGCAGGCCGAGGTCATCCTGAAGGTCCTTCCGTCGGTCCGCGACATCGTGGGAGGGAGGGTGAGCGTGCGCGACGTCCGAGACCTTCGGATCGATGACTTCCTGGGCCGCGAGCCGGTCGAGATCGACCTCGGGTCGGTTCGCTCGATCCTGCTGGGCAAGCGTGTGCTGATCACCGGGGCCGGGGGCTCGATCGGATCGGAGATCTGCCACCAGGTCGCTTCGTTCGAGCCGGCCGAGCTGCTGCTGATCGATCACGACGAGACCCATCTCTACGACGTCTCGCGCACGCTCCGGAGCGGCCCGGTGCCCCAGCTGCTGCTGGCCGACATCCGCAATCGGGAGCGGGTCCAGGCGATCTTCGCGAAGCACAAGCCCGAGGTCGTCTTCCACGCGGCTGCCCACAAGCACGTCCCGTTCCTGGAGTCACATCCCGAGGAGGCCGTGCTCACGAACCTCATCGGGACGGCCAACCTGGCGGACGCAGCCCTGGCCGTCGGCGCCGAGCGCTTCGTCCTGATCTCCACGGACAAGGCGATCCGGCCGACCAGCGTGATGGGCGCGTCCAAGTGGCTGGCGGAGCAGATCCTGTGGAGCCTGCACGGACGGAACGGCTGCCTGTTCTCCGCGGTTCGGTTCGGCAACGTCCTGGGTAGCCGGGGGAGCGTGATCCCCACGTTCTTCAAGCAGATCGCCCGAGGAGAGCCGGTCACGATCACCGACCCCGACATGGCCCGCTTCTTCATGAGCGTTCGCGAGGCCGTGCAGCTCGTACTCCAGGCCGCGGCCCTCTCGACCGGCGGGGAGGTATTCACCCTGCAGATGGGTGAGCCGATCACGATCATCGACCTGGCCCGGAGAGTGATCAGGATGTCGGGCCGGGTCCCGGACAAGGACGTGGCGATCTCCATCGTCGGTCCCCGTCCAGGGGAGAAGCTCATCGAGGAGATCGTCGACCTGGCCGAGGAGGCCGTGACCAGCGATCACCCGGCGATCTACGTGGCCCGCCCGCCTGCGCCGAACCCGGGGGACCTTCGTCGAGGGCTCCGGGAGATCGAGACGCTGGGCGCCCAGGGCCGGAGCGAGGAACTAGCCGTGCGCATCAAGGAGATGGCCCGGCGGCCCGACCAGGCGGTCGTCCCGGCCGTCGAGGTCGAGCAGAAGTCCTGAGGCGAGAGAGGAGACGGGAAGGTATGGAGCCAGCCGAGCTGCTACGGGCGGTACGACGCCGCTGGCCGGTGGTCGCGGTGACGGTTCTGGTGGCCGCTGTGGCAGGGTGGCTGACCACACGGATCGTTCCCACCGGACCCCCGGTCGTCACATACGAAGCCCAGGCGGTCCTTCTCAGCGACCAGACGACGACCTACCCTGCCTTCTCGGGCTCGGGCGTCTACAACCTTCAAACGATCGCCGCCCTGGCCCTGGTCGGGGACGTCCCCGAGCGGGTCGCGCAGAAGGTTGGGTTCGCCGGCGATCCTGTCGAGCTCACCCAGGCGGTCCGGGCGAACGGGAATCCCGAGACGGGCCTGCTCAGGATCACCGCCACCTCCACGGATCCGCAGCAGGCCGCCCTCCTTGCCAACACCTTCGCCCAGGAGCTGATTTCGTTCATGACGGAGCAGACCAGCGTGAGCTCCAGGGAAACGGCCGAGGGGCTCAAGGAGGAGCTCGACGAACTGGAGGAGGATATCAACCGTCTGAACTCCCAGATCGGGACCGATCCGACCGGTGACGAGGTGCTCATCTCCGACCGGGACGTGTTGACGAGTCGATACTCGGCTCTCAGCGCGTCATACCAGCAGCTCACGAATCCGACGGCGCTGACGCCCTCGCTGACCCCGATCCAGGACGCAGTGCCGATCCCCCTCCCCGAGCAGGGCTTCTTCCAGGTTCGCAGCTGGCCATCCCGGCTCCTGCTGTCGGTCGTGCTGGGCCTGCTGGCATCGATCGCGATCGTGTTCCTGCTGGAGCGAGTGGACACCCGGATCCACAGCAAGGAGGCGGCCGAGCGTCACTTCGACCTCCCGGTGCTGGCCGAGATCCCGTACGTGCGTCGGTGGAAGCACCGGTCGGGGATCGCGGTGCAGACCGAGCCGAAGTCGCAGGCGGCGGACTCGTTCCGCCTCCTGGCGGCCGGGGTGGTCCGTCGCCCGCCGACGCCTCCTCAGGTGATCCTGGTGACCGGTCCGGGGCCTGCCGAGGGCAAGTCGACGGTGACCGCCAACCTCGCGGCGGCGTTCGCCGAGGTGGGAAAGAAGGTGCTGGTCCTCTCGTGCGACCTGCACCGGCCCACCATCCATGGGTTCTTCGGGATCCCGAACAGCAAGGGCCTGACGGACGCTCTGCGGGTCGAGAGCGACGGGCACAGCATCATCAACGGCCAGCGGTGGCGAACGGCGTTGCCGAACGTGCGCTTGGTGCCGAGCGGCTTCGTTCCAGAGAAGCCCGGCGAGCTCCTGTCGTCGCCGATGATGCGACAGGTCATCGCGGAGGCCCGAGAGGTGGCCGACATCGTGATGATCGACACGGCCCCCATCCTGGCGGCGTCCGATGCCACACACCTCTTCCCGCTCGTGGACGCCGTCCTGGTGGTCGGCAGGGCCGGGAAGACCACGGCCGAGGCGGCGCGACGCACCACTGAGCTCCTCCTGCGCCTCGGAGCGCCGGTGGTTGGCACGGCTCTCAACGGGACCGCACGCTCCGAGCTCCCTCGCGGCTATTACGACTACTACAACGGCAAGGGACGGGACGGGGGGCGGCGAGGCCGGCTCTCGTCGTTCGCCGGGCTTGGGCGGGAGGACGGCCTGTGAGAACCACGGCCCAGCTCCGGCGAAAGATCCTGGCTCGCTCGACCCGGGTGGGCATCGTCGGGCAGGGATACGTGGGCCTGTCCCTGGCGTGTGCCGCCGCGGAGGCCGGCTTCCCGGTCGTGGGGATTGACATCGACGAGGAGAGGGTGGAGGACCTCTCCGATGGCCGTCTGACGGTCCCTGGCGTCGGCGAGTCGGAGTTCCGCTCCGGGATCGCCTCTGGACGGATGAGCTTCACTACCGATCCCGACGTGCTCTCCGAGTGCGAGGTGATCGCCATCTGCGTGGCCACGCCGGTGCGCGATCGGACTCCCGACCTCTCGCACGTGGAGCGAGCCTGCCGGGACGTGGTCGACCGGCTCCAGCCGGGCCGGATCGTCATCCTCGAGTCCTCGACCTATCCCGGCTGCACCGAGGGCCCGGTGCGGGAGATCCTGGAATCGGTTGGCCTTCGGGCCGGACGGGACTTCCTGCTCGCCTACTCGCCCGAGCGCATCGACCCGGGGAACGAGGAGTTCTCCTTCCAGTCGATCCCCCGGGTGGTGGGCGCGCTGACCCCCGAGGGCGCCGGGATCGCCACGCTCTTCTACGGGCAGCTGGTCGACAAGGTTGTCACCGTCGGCTCCTGCCGAGCGGCGGAGCTGGCCAAGCTCCTCGAGAACACGTTCCGCCACGTCAATATCTCCCTGGTCAACGAGCTGGCGATGATCTGCAACGAGATGGGGATCGATACGTGGGAGGTCCTCGACGCCGCCTCCTCGAAGCCATTCGGGTTCATGACCTTCCACCCCGGCCCGGGCGTCGGCGGCAACTGCATCCCCGTCGATCCGGCATATCTCGCCTGGCAGGTCCGGAAGGACGCCGGCTATCGGTTCCGGACCCTCGAGCAGGCCCAGGAGATCAACGACCGGATGCCCGCCTACACGGCATCTCGGATCGCCGACGTTCTGAACGACGCCGGGAAGGCCGTGAAGGGCTCCCGGGTCCTCGTCCTCGGCGTGGCCTACAAGCCGGACGTGGGAGACTCAAGGGAGTCCCCGGCTATCGATGTGATGAGGCACCTCGCTCGCCGCGGGGCAGACGTGTCCTTCTGCGATCCTCATGTCGAGTCCGTCGTCCTCAATGGTCGGCCGGTGGAGCGCGTGGACCTAAGCCAGCGGGCCGTGGAGCGCGCCGATTGCGTCGCCATGTTGACACCCCACTCCGTGTTCGATCTCGATTGGCTGGCCGATCACGCCAGGCTCATCTTCGACGCCCGCAACGCCTATGGCGCGGCGCGGCGGGACAACGTGGTGACGCTGTGACCGACGTGCTGTTCTATCAGTCGCCGAGTGCCCTGATCCGAAGGGTCGACAAGGACGTGCTGCTGGCCTCGCAGCGTCGCGAAGGCATCGACCTGCTCTCCGGGACCGCACGATCGGTGTGGGAGCTCTTGGAGACCCCCCGCACGCTGGAGTCACTCCTCGATGCGCTGGCCGAGATCTACGCGGTCGAACCCGGCGGGATCTCGACCGACGTTGAGTCGCTGCTCCGTGATCTCGAGGCCAGGGGATGGGTGGAACGCGTCGCCGATGGCGATGACTAGCCTGGCGGTCCGGACCGCCACCCCGGCGGACGTGGCTTCGTTCGGGATCGGGGAGCCGCGTGATCTGGGCGCCGCTCCGGGAGACGACTGGTCCGGCTTCCTCGCCTCGCTCGAGGTGCACCGGCTGACCGGCCTTGCCCTGGCGGCCTCGAACGCAGGCGCCCTTCGCCTCACGGAGGAGCAGGCCGAGACGCTCGCCAGCAATCACGGGAAGGCGATGGCCGCGGCCCTGACCATCGAACGGGAGCTCCTGGAGGTCGGCCTGGTCTTCCGCGAGGCCGGCCTCAACCCGGTCGTGCTCAAGGGCCCCGCGGTGGCCCACTCCGCGTACCCCGATGCCTCCTGGCGGCCTTTCGGCGACCTCGACCTGTTGGTCCGGACGGCGGAGTGGCGGAGCGCGTGCCAGGCGTTGGAGGGATCAGGCCGCCGTCGTCGACTGCCCGAGCCGCGGCCCGGGTTCGACGAGCGGTTCGGGAAGGCCGCTGTTCACCGGGGGCCAGCCGGGATCGAGGTGGACCTCCACCGGACGCTGGTGGTCGGACCGTTCGGCCTGTGGATCCGTCCGGACGAGGTCTTCGAGCACACGGCGCCTCTCTCGTTGGGTGGCCGGACGTTCGAGCGTCTCGATGACACCTGCCTCATGCTCCACGCCTGCGTGCACGCCGCGCTGGGCTGGCGGGCTCCGTTCCTGTGGACCGTTCGGGACGTCGGCCAGATCGCTCTGATGGCCGGGGTCGATTGGGGTGCCCTGGCCACGGTGGCCGAGCGCTGGCGCCTCCAGGTCGTCGTTCAGCACGCCCTGACGATGGCCACCGAGCTCCTCCGCGTGCCCATGCCCGCGGGGGCCGAGACGGTCATGGCGTTGTCCTCACGCCGGAGCGAGCGCCGAGCGCTCGACGCGTATGTCACGGAGCAGCGGACCCGAGGAGGCACCGCGGTCTCCACCCTGCGGGCGATCCCGGGCGTGACTGCGAAGGCGGCGTACCTTCGAGCGCTGCTGTTCCCCAGGAGAGACTTCCTCCAGCAGCGTGACGAGACCCGGAAGCCATCCTACGTGCGCCGGTGGATGACGGCGGTCCGGTGGATGGCAGCGCGGAGGGGATAGCGACCGATGTGTGGGTTTGCGGGCCTCCTCGCCGAGGGACAGGGCACGGATATGGAGCCGGTTGTCAGCGCCATGACCGAGACCCTTCGGCATCGCGGTCCGGATGATGATGGTGTCTGGTTCGATGCCTCTGCCGGGATCGGGCTGGGTTCCCGGAGGCTCGCAATCGTCGATCTGTCTCCGTTGGGACACCAGCCCATGTCGTCGGCGTCCGGCCGGTACGTGCTCGCTTATAACGGTGAGATCTATAACCACACGACATTGCGGGGAGAGCTGGAGGGTATGGGGTTCCGATTCCGAGGCCGCTCTGATACTGAGGTGTTGCTGGCTGCCGTCGAGCGATGGGGGCTGCTGGGGGCTCTCGAGCGGTCGAACGGGATGTTCGCGTTCGCGCTGTGGGATCGGCAGGAGCGACGGCTTCATCTGGCACGAGACCGGATGGGCGAGAAGCCACTCTATTACGGGTTCGTCGGCAATACGATGGTGTTCGCGTCCGAGCTAAAGGCACTGCGCGCCCACCCGTCGTTCGCTCCCGAGATTGATCGAGAGGCCCTCGCTTCATTCCTTCGCTACAAGTACGTGCCGGCGCCTCGCTCGATCTTTCGTGGGATCAGGAAGCTTCCGCCAGGTTCCTACGTCTCGCTCGCACAAGGCATGTCGATTCTGCCCGAGCCCATCAGGTACTGGTCCCTCGCCGAAGTCGTCGACCGAGGAGTCGGCGAAGCGACGACTGTCGACGGCACTGATGGTACGGAGGAGCTCGATGCGCTCCTTCGCGACGCCGTTCGGATTCGGATGGAAGCCGATGTTCCCCTCGGGGCCTTCCTGTCAGGTGGGATCGACTCCTCAACCATCGTCGCTCTGATGCAGGCGCAGAGCCGAGATCCGGTTCGTACGTTCACCATCGGGTTCCATGATGCGACCTACGATGAAGCTCGGCACGCAAGACGAGTTGCCGAGCACCTCGGAACGGATCACACCGAACTGTACGTCACCGCGGAAGAGGCAATGTCTGTCATCCCTCGCCTCCCGGGAATCTACGATGAGCCCTTCGCCGACTCGTCGCAGATCCCAACATTCTTGGTTTCCGAGCTGGCTCGCCGCACGGTGACGGTGAGTCTCTCCGGCGATGGTGGCGACGAGCTGTTCGGTGGTTACAACCGGTACGTCTGGGCCCCGCAGCTCTGGCGGCGTTTCGGTCGATTTCCTCCGGTCGTTCGAAGGGCGATCATTGGCGCCCTCCTTCTCGTTTCCCCCCGGGGATGGGACGTATTGGGGAAGGGACTGTCACCTTTCCTCGCGACGAGAATGAAGCAGAGCAACCAGGGAGAGAAGCTTCACAAGCTCGCCCTCTCCCTTCGCAGCGACGACGCGGACGGCATGTATCTCTCGCTGGTCTCACACTGGCAGGATCCGTCCACACTCGTTCTGGGCGATGGTTTCGACGGCAGGATCTCT
>Ga0256867_10000023_pt1 | contig 57143 bp, 46 predicted proteins | sample RVTome_15_FD_185939 | JGI IMG/M metagenome (GOLD analysis project Ga0256867, IMG submission 185939) | Soil microbial communities from uranium-contaminated site in the Upper Colorado River Basin, Wyoming, United States - RVT150D86 (HiSeq) ... | reverse complement strand
ACGTATCTACGATACGACCCTGCCGGGTTATTCCAATCAGGGCCACACGTTCGGCGATGTTCTTGCAACGGCGGAGCGCGCGGCGGTTCTGGAGTATCTGAAAACGCTTTAGACTGCCGACAGTGGCGCCCCGCCGGCCGCTCACCAGTCTTCGCGGACGGCGCGAACGACATCGTCTTTCATCGCTGCCCGGCCGCTCCAGACGGCGGTCAAAGCGGCCGCGCCGATGATGAGCGCTGCAAGCCCGACCAGTGGCGCCCAGGGCATATGCAGATCCATGCTCCAATGGAAGGATTGCCGGTTGATGACGTGGATGAGGATGAGGCCCACCAGCCAGCCGACGGCGAGCCCGGCCGCAACGCCAAGGCCGGCGACGACAGCCCCCTCCTGGCCGAGCATGGCGGCAATTTGACCGCGCGTCATACCGAGATGACGAAGCACGCCGAACTCGCGCCGGCGGGCAAGGGCCTGTGCTCCAAAACTCGCCGCGACTCCGAAGAGGCCGATGACAACGGCGGCTATCTCAAGCGCGTAGGTAATTGCGAAGGTGCGATCGAATATCCGCAGCGATGCGGCACGGACTTCCCGGGGCGAGGTGATTTCGACGATCGCTCCCGGGGCGAGTGCCCCGCGCAGTGCCCGTTCCGCCTGCGGCACATCGACGCCCGCTCGCAGCCAGATCGCCGCATCGTTGGCGAGGCGGTCGCCGGTCGCGCGGATGTAGACTCCCCGGTCGATGACGATCGCTCCGTTCTGCCGCGCGTAGTCGCGCCAGATACCGGCAACGGTAAAGTCCATGAATTCGCCGCCGAGCGGCAAGCGCAGGACGTTCCCTTGCTGCAGTCCGTGAAGATCGGCGGCAACTTCGGATATCCACGCGGGCGGCGGCGCGCCCGCGCGCGGCTCCAGCGGGGGAGCGACGAGCGGCAGCACCTTGCGGGCAACGGCCGGCTCGATCGGCCGGGCGTGCAGGTTTACGGGAGGGCGCTGCGGCGAAAGCAGCACAGTTTGAGCGCGAAGAAACTGCACCTGCTCGAAATCCGATATCGAGGCGATGCGCTGCTGTTCCTCCGGAGTGAGATAGGCGGTTTCACCGGAGCGAGCGGCGCGCAGATAGAGATCGGCCGGCAGCATGCGCTCGAGCCACGCTTCGAGCGATACGCGGAACGAGCTTACCATGATCAGCATCGACACCATGAAACTGAAACTGATGACGATTGCGGCGATGCTGATGGCTGACCGCCGTGGCGTGGCCTTCAGCTGAGCAATGGCGACCGCGGCCGGCGCGCCGGATGGCACGGGAACGCGGCCGAACAATTGAGCCGCGAGCCACGGCATGAGGAGAACCGCGCCGAGCAGAATGAGAGCGACCGCGGCGTAGCCTGCGAGCGGAAGGCCATCGACAGGAGGAGCGGTCGTCAATGAGAGCCCCACGGCAATGAGCACCAGCCCCGCCACCGGGGAGCGAGCGCGTTCCAATGCCTCCTCTTCGTCTCCGGCGCGCAGGGCGCGCGCAGGCGGGCGTTGGGCCGCTTCCCATACCGGGCCGATCGTGCCGAGGATGGCAAAGAGCACGCCCAGAGCAAAGAACGCAGCCATCACGTCGGGCTCGACGGCGAGCTCTGCGACGATGCTTCGAAAGTACCCTGCGCCCAGATCCGCTCCGACGAGAAAGAGGGCACCGCGGGCGAGCGCATAGCCCGTCGCAAGACCGATTGCGGCACCGACGACGCCCACGGCTGCGCCTTCGGCGACGAGGTATCCGGCCAGCTCCGCCCGCGTCAGCCCCATGGCACGCAACAGGGCAAGCTGCGAGCGGCGCTTCAGCAATGCCAGTACCTGTGACGAGAAAATCAGGAATGCCCCCGTAAAAAGGGCGATCAGGGCGAGCATGTCGAGGTTGAGCCGATAAGCGCGAGTGAGGTCCGCTCCATGCTCACCCTCGGTGGTCGGGGTCTCGACCTGGACACCCGGGGGCAGCAGCTTCCTGAGCTCGCCGCGCAGTGCCTCGATGTCGGTCCCCGGCTTCACGCGGAGCGCAACCCGATTGAGCCGCCCGAGCTGCTCGAGACGCCATTGTGCCGAGGCGATATCCATCACTCCGAGACGCTGGCGATAGGCGGCTTCCGGCAACGTCCCGATCACTTTCAACGCGACGGCACGGGTACCGACGCGCACACGAAGCTCGGCGCCGCGCGAGAGCCCGAGCCACTGCGCGGCCGCGGCCGACACGATGACCGCATCGGGATCGAAGAGATCGCTCAAGAGCGCGTAGTCTTCCGGCACCAGGGAGGGCTGCACCCGCGCCGCCCGCAGGGGATCGAAACCGATCATGCGCAGGGTCCCGGCGCGATCGACCAGCGGGACTTCGAGATCCACGGCCGGGCTGGCCGCTTCGACCTGCGGCAGACGCGCGAGCTTCGGGTACAGCGCTTCGTCGAAACCGCCACGCGGGCCGCGTATGACGAGATCGGCGTCCCCGGCAAGATGTCGGGCTGCGACCTCGAACTCGTGGATCGCGCTGGCGTTGACGAGATGCACCGCAACCCCGAGCGCAACACCGAGGGCTATCGCCAGAATGGCAAGCACCGTGCGCGCGGGGGTTTCGCGCAGCGGTCCAAGGACGAGCGTCTGAAGCAGCGCAAGCCTCTTGTCAAAGAACGTCGTCGCGACCGCGGTCATGGCGACGCCGGCTCGAGCCCGTCTGTCGTGAGCGCCAGCACCCGATCGGCGGTCGCTGCCGCGCGCTCGGAGTGGGTCACGAGAATGCCGGCCCCCCCTTCGTTCTTCACGCACTGGCGCAACAGGGTCAGTATCTGCCGCGCGCTCTCCGGATCGAGATTTCCGGTCGGCTCGTCGGCGAGCAGCAGCAAGGGCTTGTGAACCAGCGCGCGCGCGATTGCCGCGCGCTGCATCTCTCCGCCGGACAGCTCGCGCGGATACGCGTTCGAAGCTTCAGCAAGATTCACGGCCCGGAGCAGGTCTGCCACGCGCTGCGCGGCTGTCTCCCCCGTGATACCGTTGAGGGCGAGAGGCAGCGCGACGTTTTGCCCCATGGTGAGGTGCGGCAGCAGATGAAATGCCTGGAAGACAAAGCCGATTCGACGCCGGCGCAGCAAGGTGCGCGCGGAATCATCGAGCGCCGTGACCTCCGTGCCGTCGAGCACGATGCTGCCGCTGTCCGGCTGGTCCAGCCCGGCAACGAGATTGAGGAGCGTGGACTTGCCGACGCCGGACTCACCGCGGATGGCGACGTACTCGCCGCGCCGGACTTCAAGGGAAACGCGGCGCAGCAACTCGCGCGGCCGCGCCCCCCCGTACGATTTGCAAAGTTCCCTGATGATCAGCATGGTAACCGGCCGCGCGCCCGGGCCGGGGGCAGACAAGCGAAAACCGGGGAGTTATGTCTGAAACCAGACATCGGCGTGCGGCGTTCAGTGGGCAGGACACGTGTCAATGAGCTGCAAGAGCCGCAAGCCCACCGCCTCACATTGAGTGCCCCATGAGCCTCGATCGGCGTCGGCGCATAGTAGCACGCGCAAAGTTTCAACCTGCGAAATACGGCTCTCTCGTGAGCCGGTTTGGAGGCGCAGACGGTGTTGGGCTAAACTTGCTCCGTGATGGCTGACGACAGGTGGAAGGAGGAGAAAACATGAAGCTGAGAATCTACAGTTTGCTGGCGGTTCTTGCGCTCGGCATGCAGGCAGCGACCGGCGCGATGGCTGCGCAAGCGTACCCTAACAAGCCGATCCGCATGATCATTCCGTTCGGCGCGGGAGGGTCGACTGATGTCCTCATACGTATTGTCGCAACGAGGCTGCCCGAGGTTCTGGGCCAGCAGGTCGTGATCGACAACCGCACCGGCGCGGGCGGCCTGATCGGCACCGAAATTGCCGCAAAGGCGAATGCCGACGGCTACACACTGCTCGCGACGGGCACGCCGCACACCATCGTTGCGAACCTGTACAGGAAGGCTCCATTTCATCCGGTGCGGGACTTCGCGCCGATCATGCAGGTTGCGAGCCAGCCTTACGGGCTGGTGGTGCATCCCTCGCTTGGCGTGAAAAGCGTCCCGGAGTTGATCACGCTCGCGAAGAAGAATCCGGGCAAGCTCGACTACGCGTCGTCGGGACAGGGAGGTGCGATGCACCTTTTCCAGGCGCTGTTCGTCAGCATGGCCGGCATCGACATGGTGCACGTGCCGTACAAGGGCAGCGGGCCGGTGCGATCCGACCTCCTCGGCGGCCAGATCAAGATAGGTTGCCTTGGCCTCTCGAGCATCATGCCCCATTATCGGGCGGGGCAATTGAACATCATCGCGGTGACCACTGCCAAGCGCTCGCCGGTGCTGCCGAACGTTCCCTCCATCGGGGAAACCCTGCCGGGCTATGATGCGGCGCTGTGGACGGGCATACTCGCGCCACGAGGAACCCCGGCGGCTGCCATCAAACGCATACATGGCGAGGTCACGAAGCTGCTCCAGACACCGGAGGTGAGGAAGGCGTATTCGCGGCTGGGAACAGACGTCGTGGCCACGGATCCGGCGGCCTTCGGCAGGTTCGTCGCGGCCGAGTACGCCAAGTGGGGAAAAATCGTTCGGGACCTGAAGCTCGTCGTCAAATAAACGTTAAACGCGGACGCCTGCGGCGCCGCTTTAACTCCGCGTGTTCGAACGGACGGCTGCGCCGCCGTTCAACTCGCGTTAACCCCGGACGCTCCGCGCCGGGTTAACCCCGCGTGTTCGAACGGACGGTTTCGTCGCCGTTCAACACGCGGTATCTCGCCACTCGTCACCCATCACTCATCACGGGGCCAATCCTGAAGGCGGCCCGTTCCTGCTCGTCGAGATGGGCGATCAAGCCGGTTTCCCACGCGAGGTACTGCTTCATGGCTTCGCGATTACCCGCGTGACGGTCATGAACGAAGAAGAGATAGTCGATGCACTCTGCATCCGGCGGAATCGTGGGGGACTCGTCGGTTGCGTGGCCCGCTTGCGTCCAGGCTGAAATGCCGCCTTCGAGACGCTTCAGATCGGAGAATCCTGCCTCGAGAAGATCGATCGCGCCCAGGCGTGCGATATCCGGCTCGTCGGCGACCAGCACGATCGTGCCTGTCGCGCCGTCCGCGGTCACGGCGAGGCGGGGGCGGATGCTCCAGCGGCTGCCGGGTATATGGCTCTTGCGGAAATCCATGCTGGCGCGCAGCTCGAGCACGGTACATTGCTCCGCGGCGCTCGCGCCTTTCAGTTCGGACGGAGAGATCGTCTCGAGCGCCGGCAGGGCAGGGCGCGCCGGGGCGTAACCCTTCACCGCGGCGCGAATTCCGCCTTCGAGCACGTAAGCGTCGCATCCGAGCTGCTTCAACCAGCTCGCCACAACCGGGGCGCGCACGCCTTCATCGTCGATCACCACGATGCGGGCGTTGCGCACGCCGATCCATTGATCCGTTGCCTGGACGAGCTGCCCGCCGGGCGCGTGCACCGCGCCGGGCAGGGAGCCATTCCTGAATTCCTCGGGAGAGCGCACATCGCAGAGATACGTGGTGCGGCCGGCGTCATTCAACCATGCGTTCACTTCCTTAGCGGATACTTGTCGTACACCAAAGCGATCCATCAACTTCCGTGCCGCCGCCTGCTGAGTAGGGAGCAGCGCTGCGTCCACGAGTTCAGGGTATTTGCGGTCCGAGCCGCGCTCGAGTTTCAGATCGGAGAGGTACCACCCCTGCGTGCCGTTCTCCAGCGCACAGACCGGGTTGGGAATGCCGAAGTTGATGAGCGTCTGTGCGCCGATAATGGAGCGCGTGCGCCCCGCGCAGTTCACGATGATCTTGGTGCGGGGATCCCGCACCATCGTGGGAATGCGGTACGGAAGCTCCGCGTTCGGGCAGCAGGTGCTGCCCGGAATGGTCATCTTCCGGTACTCGCTCAAAGGGCGGCCGTCGACGATCGCGAAGTTTTCCCCTGCTTCCTTCATCCGCACGAGCTCCTGCACCGTCACGCGGGGCGTGTGGTAGGCGTGCTCTATCAGCTCGCCGAAGAGCTTGCTGGGAACGTTGACGCCCTTGTAGAGCCGATAGCCGGCTGCGGCCCAGCCGGCGACGCCGCCCTCCAGGATGCAGAGATTGGTGTAGCCAAGTGCCGTAAGGCGGCGCGCTGCGAGCTCTGCGGTGTCGCGTCCGCGGTCATCGCAAAGTACGATGCGCGTCGAATGCCGCGGCACGAGAGTTGTGACATCGAGCTCGAGCCGGCTGTATGGCAGAGGCACGGCGAAGAGCAGATGCGACTCGCCGAATTGCCCGGCCTCGCGCACGTCGAGGAGCGCGATCTCGGCGCCATCGGCGAGCAGGGTCCTGAGGTCCCGGGCAGTAACAGTACCCGTGGGGGATTTCGTGTGCTGCTCCATCGGTTATCTCTCGAGGCAATATCCTGATTCGGTTCCTCTTAGCCGGTCGCATCGGGAGAGATTGCGCCCCAAGGGGCGCAGTGGTCACTCCTTGTCGCGCTTCGGACGGCCGCCCAGCAAGGCAGCCGTGGGCCGGGTCGGCCCCCGTCGCACGGGCGGCACCGTTTCCTTCGGCGGGGTCTGGCCAGGCCCCTGCGGTTCGTAGGGCTTGGTGAAGTCGAAGGATGGCCCCGTGGACTTTGCGAGCGGCGCATGCTGGCGCGGTGGCTGCCTGGGGCGTTGCGTCCGGGGCCGGTCGCCGGAACGCGGGCCACGGCCGTGTTCAGCGAAGCTCTGCGCGGGCGCACGCGGGAGTTTTCGCTTCAGGATGCGCTCGATGTCCTCGAGCAGCTTTGCCTCGTCCGGGCTGACCAGCGAGATCGCATCTCCCGGCAGACCGGCGCGCCCGGTGCGGCCGATACGATGCACGTAATCCTCCGGCGTGTAGGGGAGCTCGTAGTTGATGACGTAGGGCAACTCCTCGATATCGAGACCCCGTGCCGCGATGTCGGTAGCGACCAGCGTGGTGACTTTACCCTGCTTGAAGTCCTCGAGCGCCTGGGTGCGTTCCTGTTGCGTGCGATCGCTGTGGATGGCCGTGGCCAGGATGCCATCCTGCTGCAGTTGCCGCGCCAGGCGGTTGGCGTCGCGCTTCATTCGGACAAACACCAGCGCCTGGCGCATGTCCCGGCTGCGGATAAGGTGCGCAAGCAACGCGCGCTTTCGCGGTTCGGGCACCAGGTGGATCTCATGCGTGACGAGGTCGGCGGGGGCGTTGCGGCGGGCGACTTCAACCGTAATGGGTGCGTGCAGGAGATCCTTCGCGAGCCTGCGCACTTCTTCCGGAAACGTGGCCGAGAAGAGCAGGTTTTGCCGTCGAGGCGGAAGGGCCGAAAGAATCCGCTTGATGTCGGGGAGAAATCCCATGTCGAGCATCCGGTCACCCTCATCGAGCACCAGGATCTCCACCCGCGACAGGTTCAGTGTTTTCTGATGCAGGTGATCGAGCAGCCGGCCCGGCGTCGCTACCAGGATCTCCACGCCCGCATGAAGCGCCTTGATTTGCGGACCGATGTCGATGCCCCCGTAGACCACGGTGGAGCGAAGCGCCAGGTGCTTGCCATAGGTGCGAACGCTTTCCTCGACCTGAGCGGCCAGTTCCCGTGTGGGAGTGAGGATCAGCGCGCGCACCGGATGCCGCGCCGGTGAGGGACTGGTATTGGCCTGCGGCGCAAGCAACTGGAGAATCGGCAGCGCGAAGCCCGCCGTTTTCCCGGTGCCGGTCTGGGCGCAGCCCATCAGGTCGCGCCGCTGCAGTACAGGGGGAATGGCCTGCAACTGGATCGGCGTCGGCTCCTGATAGCCCTGCTCGGCAATGGCCCGCAGCAACTCGGGCATGAGGCCTAGCGCAGCGAAAGCGGGCTTCGGGAGGTCGGCAGTCGCCAGGGAGGCATCAAGGCCGTGAGCGGATGTGGTCACGGCTCCCGGCAACGCCAGATCGATGGCGCAAAACGCGATATGTCACGGGGTGTGATTATACGCCGCTCTGGCGCGGCGCACTATCGGCGACGGTCCGCGCATCCCGGTTAAGGTGCGCTCCGGTTCCTGTGGAAAACTGGCATAAATTCAGAAATCTGGTAAATTGTGCTGTTCACCGGCGGCACGCCTGACGGCAGGATCGCCGGCACCAGGTGATGGAAATGATGCACGACGTTGGCGAACAGAAACTGGCGTTGCATGGAAGTTATCCGCTGATCCTTACGCTCGACACGCACGGCGTGCCGCATCGCTGGATCAGCTGGCAGCACGCCTGCTATTACTACGCGAAGAATCAGGTTGCCTGGGCCATGGGAGAGCATGCTTTCACCGTGTACGGCGGCACGAATCGCCTCACGGGCCAGCGCTCGAGCATCACGGCGTCGAGCATCATCGCGATCAAGGGCAAGGCGATGGCGCTCAAGACCTTCAGCCAGGTCCCGCCGCTCAATAATCGCGAACTATTTCATCGTGACAGGCAGATCTGCGCCTACTGCGCAGACATGTTTTCCAGCGCGCGGCTCACGCGCGATCATGTCATCCCGTTCTCGCGGGGCGGGAAGGACACCTGGATGAATTCGGTGACGGCCTGCCGCGCCTGCAACGAGCGCAAGGGCAACTGCACGCCGGAGCAGGCGGGCATGGAGCTCGTCTATCTTCCTTACGTTCCGAATCGCGCGGAGTACCTGATTCTCACGAATCGCAGGATTCTTGCCGATCAGATGGAGTTTCTCGCGCAGCACGTCCCGGCGCAGAGCCGTTTGCGTCGCAAAAGCGCCTGACCCGCCGCGCTCGAAGAGCACCCTGCCACGATATCAGGCATCTGCCGGCGAATGCGGCCCGCCAGCGCGGGCGCTCAGCGGCAGATCGGCACAGCAAGCGCCTGCAGCGTTTCTCCGGACCGCTCGTTCTGGAGGAAAGCTGCGAGGTGAAGGTCCTCCCGCTTCCAGCCTTCATCAAGTGAGAATCGATGCTGGAATTCGAGTCTCCCATCCGGGCCCGCGGGACGGAGCGGCGATAGTGCGCGGACAACGAAGTCGTGCTCCAGGCGTTTTCCACGGTTTTCGCCGGCTGCAATCTGGCTGGAGAGGCGGTTTTCATAGAGGGCAACGTAGGCGCGCGCATGGGCCCGTTGCGCCCCTTCCTTCACAGCAATCTCGCCTTGAACGAGGAGGGCGTTGTTGCCGTCCACGACTTGCTCGAGCCGGATTGCTGCAGCAGGCTTTTCGCGGCCAATGGCGTTGACGCGGTCGGCGATGTCATCAAGAAAGATCGCGCGTCGATAGTCCCTTCCGTCGAGAAGAAGCTGCGGCGTGTAGACAAACCGGGCCTTGTTCCGGATGCTGGCGGAGCGCTGGCGCTCGCTGTACTCGGCCTTCGAGAAGGGGTCTCGCCAACCGAGGTAGTTCCAGTAGTCGACGTGAAATGCGAGGGCAACGACTTGCCGGCTGGTCAACCCTTTCTCCGGCAGGGCGCTGAACCAGCGATCGGTGGGTGGGCAGCTGTTGCAGCCTTCGGACGTGTAGAGTTCCAGCAGCGGTACGCGGCGCTCCGCGCTGAAGGCTGAACACTGCGCGGCGGGAGCGGCGCCGCTCGCGGCCAGCAGCACGACGGCCAATACGATCCGGACGAAACGGTCAATGACCATGACGGCCTCAGTACCGAGCAAATACGGGGTTCCCAATTCGGTTTTTACGGCATATCGCGGCCAACGGATGCATCGGTCAAACTGAAATTCGAGTGACGCATTAAGTAAGTCTTATAATAGTTTGTTTTATAATACGTTATTCTCAAGAATAATGGTCGAAATCGCTTGCCCAGATCCAGGAGATCCGGTGCGCTTCGTGCAACCGATGGGACGCGCATTGCCGGTCGCACCGATGCTTTCACCGACGCGCCGGCGTGCGGGTTTCCATTGCCGGGTTCGATTTGAGAATCGTGGGCGAGGAACTTCGCGTGCAACAGCCCTCCAATGTGGTTTGAGCTTTTGAGCTCGGACTCGTCCGCCGTGGCGCAATTTTTCAGGATACATCCCGACAATCCGCAGATGCGGTTGATCCGGCGCGCAGTTGAAGTCATACGTGCCGGCGGTGTCATCGTCTACCCCACCGACTCGTGCTATGCACTCGGGTGCAGGCTGGGCGATAAGGAGGCGATGGAGCGGATTCGGTCCATCCGGCAGCTCGACGGCAAGCACCGCTTTGCCCTGGTGTGTCGCGATCTCGCCGAGCTGGCGCATTACGCGCTCGTCGACAACCACCAGTTTCGCACGCTCAAGGCGGCAACGCCGGGACGATACACCTTCATCCTGAAGGCAACCCGCGAGGTGCCGAAGCGGCTGCGTCAATCTGCCGGAAAGACGATCGGACTCAGGCTGCCCGATCACAAAGTCGCGCGGGCATTGCTTGCCGAGCTGGGCGAGCCGCTTCTTTCCTCGACCTTGTTGCTTCCCGGCGATGAGCTTCCGCTCAACGACGCCCATGAAATCCGCGATCGGCTGGAGCACAGGGTCGACCTCGTACTGGACTGTGGATCCTGCGGCATCGTGCCGACGACGGTTGTCGACCTGACCGGCCCCGCGCCAATCGTCGTGCGGCGGGGGCGGGGCAGCCTTCAGCCCTTCGGACTTCAATAGCCGAATAGCCGGCCGGGCGCGCACCCGCCGGCGCTGGCGGGGGAGCCCGACCTGCTAGAATGGTCCCTTCCCACGGCGCGCCGCATGCGGTATCAAGCATACACAAATAATCAGCCGCCTCCCGTCCTGCGCTCCTTCGTTCGCCTGCCCGCGGTGCCCAGGGGGCAGCGCATCCAGCGCGTTTCCTGATGGCGGTCGGCCTCTACGCCAATCGCGTCCTCTCGGGCATGCGTCCGACCGGGGCCCTGCACCTTGGCCACTATCACGGCGTGCTCAAGAACTGGGAGCGTCTGCAGCACGAGTACGAGTGCCTCTTCTTCGTGGCGGACTGGCACGCGCTCACAACCCATTATGACGAGCCGGCGACGATCGAGCAGCATGCGTGGGACATGGTGGTCGACTGGCTGGCGGCGGGCGTCGATCCCGCCCAGGCCACGCTTTTCATTCAGTCGCGCGTGCCAGAGCATGCGGAACTTCACCTGCTGCTGTCCATGGTCACGCCGTTGAGCTGGCTTGAGCGAATACCGAGCTACAAGGACCAGCAGGAAAAGCTCGCGGAAAAGGATCTTTCGACCTACGGATTTCTGGGCTACCCGCTGCTCCAGGGCGCTGACATCCTGATCTACCGTGCCACTCAGGTGCCGGTGGGCGAGGACCAGGTGCCGCACATCGAGTTTACGCGCGAGATCGCGCGGCGCTTCAACCACGTGTTCGGGCGCGAGGAAGGCTACGAGGAAAAGGCCGAGGGCGGGATCAAGAAGCTCGGCGCCAAGCGCGCGCGTCTCTATCGGCAGCTTCGCACGAAGTTTCTCGAGAAGGGCGATGCCGAGGCCCTCGCGTCGGCGCGGGCCCTCATCGAGCAGGCGCAGAATCTGCCGCTCGGCGACCGCGAGCGCCTCTTCGGCTATATCGAGGGGGGCGGCAAGGTGATCCTGACAGAGCCGCACGCGCTGCTGACGGAAGCGCCCAGGATGCCGGGGTTGGACGGGCAGAAGATGTCCAAGTCGTACAACAACACCATCGGGCTGCGCGAGGACGCCGAAAGCGTCACCAGGAAGATCCGCACCATGCCGACGGATCCCGCCCGGGTGAAACGCACCGACCCTGGTGAACCCGAGAAATGCCCGGTATGGCAGTTCCATCTTGTCTATTCGGACGATAAGCGACAGCAGTGGGTGCAGGAGGGATGTCGCAGCGCCGGGATCGGCTGCCTGGAATGCAAGCAGCCCGTGATTGACGCGGTGCTCGAGGAGCAGAAACCGATGCGCGTCAGGGCCCAGCGTTACGTCGACGACCCCACGCTGGTGCGAAACATCATCGCCGACGGATGCGAGAAGGCCCGCAAGCTGGCGAACGAGACGCTGCGCGACGTGCGCGAGGTCATGGGGCTTGACTACACCTGAAGCCTCTTGCCCGGATTGACTCGCCATGCGGCGGGGCAAGGGCCCGCGGCCGGGGGTAGGTGCGAGGCGCGATTCCCTGTAGAATGCGCGGATGCCAGTGTCACCTTTGCAGGGCGGTGGCCAGCAGGCTGCACAACCCCTCGCAAACTCCGGCCTGATCCCGAAGCCGGCAGGCAAACTCCCCCCCAAGATCGCCGCAGGGAATGCCCGGCGGCCTCCATCCGAAGGATGCGCCGCATGATCGAAGCGGCGACTTCCAATCCTATCGCCAGGATCTACGGCCAGCCGGTCCTGGAGGTTCCGCACGATCTTTATATTCCGCCGGACGCTCTTGAAGTCTTTCTCGAGCAGTTCGAGGGGCCGCTCGACCTGCTGCTCTACCTGATTCGCAAGGAAAACATCAACGTACTCGATATCCCGATGGCGCAGCTGACGGCGCAGTATCTCGAGTACGTGGAGATGATGCGCTCGCGATCGCTGGAACTGGCCGCCGAGTATCTGCTCATGGCCGCCATGCTGATCGAGATCAAATCGCGGATGCTGCTGCCGCGGCCGATAGCCGTGGAACTCGAGGAAGACCCGCGTGCCGAGCTCGTTCGCCGGCTGCTCGAATACGAGCAGATGAAGCTTGCGGCAAGACGCCTCAATGAGTTGCCTCAGGGCGGGCGAGATTTTGCGCTGGTCCAGGTCATGTTCGATGAGGCAACCGAGCGCCTGCCCGAGGTGAACGCCACGGATCTGCGTTCAGCCTGGCTTGCCCTCCTGACGCGCGCGGCCGTCCAGCGCCATCACCGCATCACGCGGGAGCAGCTCTCGGTTCGCGAGTACATGAGCCGGATCCTGCGCCGGCTGCAGGAAGCGCGCTACGTCGAGTTCAAGGACTTGTTCGACCCGGCACAAGGCATCGCTGTGCTGATCGTGACCTTTCTTGCGCTGCTCGAGCTGGCGCGCGAGCGCCTGGTGGAACTCGCCCAGCAGGCCGCGTATGCACCAATCTACGTGAAACTCAGAGGCGGCTCGCTTGCCGCCGTGGAATGACAGGACCGAAATGGAAAACACGACGATCGATATTGAACAGGTCAAGAAAGTGCTGGAAGCGGCGCTGCTCACGACGCAGGAGCCGCTGGCGCTGTCCGAGATGAGGAAGCTTTTCGACGACGATCTTTCGGGCGATACGCTGCGCAGGATACTTGACGAGCTGCGAGGCGAGTGGGAGGGGAGAAGCGTCGAGCTGACGCAAGTGGCATCGGGCTGGCGCTTCCGCGCACGCCCCGAGTTCCAGGGATACCTCGATCGTCTCAACCCGACGAGGGCTCCGCGCTATTCCCGCGCCGTCATGGAAACGCTTGCGATCATTGCCTATCGGCAACCCGTCACCCGCGGCGACATCGAGGGCATTCGCGGCGTCACGGTGTCGACCAACATCATCCGCGCGCTCGAGGAGCGGGGCTGGATCGACGTCGTTGGACATCGTGATGTGCCGGGACGCCCGGCCCTCTACGCCACGACCAAATCATTTCTCGACGACCTTAACCTGCGCTCGCTCGACGAGCTGCCTCCGCTCGATGACCTGGGCGCGCTGGTGGAAACTGCGACCGGGCCGGCGGATATTCCGGTTGCCCAGGCGGCGCCCGAGGAGCCGGCACCGCAACCGCAGCCTCATCCGGAACCTTACAAGGACGTCCGGCGCGCCGCCGCTGCCTGATCTGAACCGCCAAGACGCAAGCCCGCCAGGGAACTCAATTCAAAAACGCCGTTCTTTTTGTCGGCGTTGATCGGCGTTGATCGGCGTTGATCGGCGTTGATCGGCGTTGATCGGCGTTGATCGGCGTTGATCGGCGGTGGAGGATACCTAGCGCGCGGCCGGCTCGAGACGGGCCAGCACGCCGTCGTCCGAATCGGTGAGAAGATAAAGATAGCCATCCGGGCCGCTTCGCACGTCGCGGATCCGGCCGAGGACGCTCTCGAGCATGCGCTCTTCGCTGACGACGCGCTCGCCGTCGAGGCGCAACCTGACGAGCAAGCGGTCGCGCAGCGCGCCGACGAAAAGATCCCCGCGCCAGCGCGGAAATTTGTCCCCCGCGTAAAACGCCATGCCCGACGGCGCGATCGAGGGCACCCAGTAGTAAAGGGGTTGTGTCATGCCGGCCTTTTGAGTGCCTTCGCCAATCCTGAAGCTTGTGACGTACTCCCGTCCGTAGGTGATGACCGGCCAGCCGTAATTCACGCCCGCCCGGATGATATTGATCTCGTCGCCACCCTGCGGTCCGTGCTCGTGGGTCCAGAGCAAGCCGGTATCGGGATGCAGTGCTGCCCCCTGGATGTTTCGATTGCCAAGCGTGTACTTTTCAGGTTTCCAGCCGGCTCGGCCTACGAACGGATTGTCCTTGGGCACGCGCCCGTCGTCATGCAGCCGGATCACGGAACCCGCGTGGTCGTCGTGCTTCTGTGCTCGTTCGCGATCGCCGCGGTCGCCAAGTGTTATGTACAGGAAACCCTCCCGGTCGAAGACGAGCCGCGATCCGAAATGCTGGCCAGCGTGCGACTTGGGGAGCTGCCGGAAGATGATCTCGAAGCCCTCGAGCCGGTCGCCGGAGAGCGTCCCGCGCCCGACCTCGGTGCTCACTCCGCCCGGGCCGCGCCCTGCGAACGACAAATAGACGAGTCGGTTTTGCTCGTATCGCGGGTGCAGCGCGATGTCGAGCAGGCCGCCCTGTCCGTATTCGGCGATCTCGGGAAGCCCGCCCACGGGGCGCTGCAGTAGCTTGCCGTCTGCGCCCACAACCCTCAGGCGGCCCGCACGCTCCGTGACAAGCATTCGTCCGTCCGGGAGAAAAGCAAGGCCCCAGGGATGCTCCAAGCCGTCAGCCAACTTGACAACACGAAACGAGTGTTGCTGGCTCGATATGACCTGGGCATTCGATTCCGGCGCCTGCGCGCACAGCGCGAATGCCAGGAGCAGCCACCACGTCCCGCGCAGCGCGCCATGCGACCTCATGGTGCACGTTTCACGGACCATGATCGATTGGGCCGGCGCCCGCAGGCGATTACTTGTTGTGGAAGTGCGTGCGGGCTTTCTCGAATGCGTCGCGCATCCGGGACCAGGCTTCGTCCGCGCCCCGCACCAGATCCATCCACGCATCGCCCGTGGCGGATTGCACGCGGCGCATCTGCTCCATGGCCTCGTCCCGGTGACGGCGGACGGCCTCCAGCTGCTTCTCGTAGTCGCCGCGCAGATGCGCCTGCGCCTCGCGGGTCTGCGCTTCCCACTTCGTCACCTGCGCATTCCATTGATCGAGCTGGCCTTTCAACTTTTCAAGGTACTCGTCGCGCTTGGTCATGTTTTCTCCTCTCCACTGGTGGCCCACTGGCCGTATGACCTATTTGAAATATTCCCGGGAAAATCGTTCCCGCCCAGGGACCTGATCGCTCGCCCCCTGACCCGAGCCCGGGGCCTCTGTAAGAAGAGACACCTCGTCGCCCGCTTGTGATGACGTGGCCCGCCCCGAATCACCGATCGCCCGTCAATGAGGAACCGGCCGAATTCCGAATTCCAGGGTCTGCAGATTGCCGAACACGTAGGTCGACGGTCCGCTCACACCCGCGACCGTCCCGGGATCGATTCGCAGCGTCTCCTCGCCCTTGACGTTGCGAATGCGCTCTATGACGGCGCGGTGCTCATGCCCGTTGCATACGAGGTCATAGTGGCCCGTGAGGGCCATCGCCTTGGCGTAGTGCGGGTAGTGCACCATGAATATCCGACGTTGCGCGAGGTCGAGGGATCCGTCCTGCCCGTAATAATGCACGCGGTTTGCGTGCTCCTGCGCAAACTTGGACAGGTGAAACAGGTCGCCCGCATTGTTGCCGTGGATCAGGTGGATCGGCAGGCCCACGTTAACGATCGCATGCAGGGTGGACGGCGCAACCAGATCGCCGCAGTGCAGCACCACCTGGGCGCCGAGCGCTTTTGCCTCCGCGACGGCGGCGGCGAGAGGCTCGCGGTGGTCGTGGCTGTCGGAGACAATGCAGATCTTCAGTAGACACCTCCGCGGGCATTGTAGCCGATGCCGAACGAAGTTTTTTCTATGGCCGCATAACCTTTTTTTTTGCGTGCGCTGCCCCCTGCCATTTAGAATCAGCGGGATAACGAGGGGGCCAAGATGTTCACCAGCAATCCGTTTGCCGGGCTTTCCGCTTCCATACCGCCCGCAGTCATGCAGACCTATGTCGTCATCATGATCGTCCTGGTCGCGGCAGGGACGCTGTTCGACATCGTGCACAAGGGAAGCGCCAGGTACTTTTTCGAGAGTTGGCGGAAGTCGAAAAGCAAAGGGGCGAGGCAGGTCGGCGGCGCCGAGCTGGTGTCGATCGCCATCCAAACCGGCCTTGTGGACGTCCTGGCATCCGGGGAGTTCTGCAACGCGCGTCGCCGGGTCGCCCATCTCCTGACCATGTACGGCTTCCTGATCTACGTCGTCACCACCGCCATCATGGTATTCGGCTACCCGACACCCGCGACACCGGCGCCTGGCATCCTGCCGCTGCTATGGTGGATCGGTGGCCTGATGGTTTGCGTGGGCGGTTACTGGTTCTGGTTCTTCATCCGCGCCGATGTCGCTGCAGAGGGCGGCTCACCTTTCCGCATCATGCACGCCGACCTTTTCATCCTCTCGCTTCTCGCCAGCGTGACACTGGGCCTGATCTGGGCCTTTCAGCAGACTACAGGCGGTTCCGGGACCAACGTGTTCTTCGGCTTGTACATCATCGCCACGACGGTGCTCTTCGGGTCGGTGCCGTGGTCCAAGTTTGCTCACATGTTCTTCAAGCCCGCCGCAGCGCTTGAAAAGAGGGTTTCCAACGCGAACGGTTCCAGGAGCAATCTGCCCGCGCCCGCCGACAAACCCGAGTTGTTCGGCAGCGCTCGCGAGCAACCCCGCCACTACTGATCCGCCCATCACCGGTTTCCATTACGGGAGATAACAGAACCCATGCCGACTTTCGTATACATGACCCGATGCGACGGTTGCGGGCATTGTGTCGACATTTGCCCCTCCGACATCATGCACATCGACAAGACCTATCGGCGTGCCTACAACATCGAGCCGAACATGTGCTGGGAGTGCTACTCCTGCGTGAAGGCCTGTCCGCAGAACGCCATCGATGCGCGCGGTTATGCCGACTTCGCCCCGCTGGGCCACAGTGTCCGGGTGCTTCGTGAGGAGGCCAAGGGTACGATTTCGTGGCGGCTCAAGTTCCGGGACGGCCGCGAGAAGAACTTCGTTTCCCCGATCCGGACGACGCCGTGGGGATCGATCAAGGGACCGGCCGAGTACGATGCGCCCCGTCCCGAGGATTTCGCCAGGCAGGAGCTTGCGCACGAGCCGGAAGCGCTCAAGATCGATGGGGGATTGCCTGCGTTGCGCCCTGATCAACTCAAGCAGGGAGTCGCGTGATGGCACTGTTCGGAGGCAGAAAGACGGTATTCGTGGACTCGGACATCCTCGTCATCGGCGGGGGTATGGCAGGCTGCGGGGCAACCTACGAGTCCCGGTACTGGGGACGCGATCTGAAGATTGTCTGCATCGAGAAAGCGAACATCGAACGGAGCGGCGCTGTCGCCCAGGGCCTTTACGCCATCAACTGCTACATGGGCATGCAGTGGAACGAGAACCAGCCCGAGGACCACGTCCGCTACGCCCGCAACGACCTCATGGGCCTGGTGCGCGAGGACCTCGGCTACGACATCGCCCGGCATGTGGATTCCACGGTGCACAAGTTCGAGGAATGGGGCCTGCCGATGATGCGCGACCCCAAGACCGGACGCTACCAACGCGAAGGCAAGTGGCAGATCATGATCCACGGCGAGAGCTACAAGCCGATCGTCGCCGAAGCAGCTCGCAAGGCCGCGACCGAGGTCTACAACCGGATCATGGTCACCCACCTGCTGATGGATAGCAGCAAGGCCAACCGGGTCGCCGGCGCGGTCGGCTTCAACGTCCGCACGGGCGATTACTACGTGTTCCGCGCCAAGGCCGTGATCATCTCCGCGGGCGGCGCGTCGCACATCTTCAAGCCGCGCGCCGTGGGCGAAGGCATGGGGCGGACGTGGTACGCGCCCTGGAGCAGCGCGTCCGCCTATGGCCTGCCGATCCAAGTCGGCGCCAAGATGACGCAGATGGAGAACCGCATCGTACTCACCCGGTTCAAGGACGGCTATGGCCCCGTCGGCGCCTATTTCCTCCATCTGAAGACGTACACGCAGAACGGCTACGGCGAGGAGTACGAGTCCAAGTGGTACGACCACACCAAAGCACTGGTGGGCAACTACATCGACCGGCATCCGGTGCCGACGTGCCTGAGGAACCACGCCTTCCTCGAGGAGATGAAGGCGGGCCGCGGCCCGATCCGCATGGTAACCAAGGAGGCATTCCAGGATCCCCACAAGGAAGTGGTCGGCTGGGAGAACTTCCTGGGCATGACGATCGGGCAGGCAGTCGTCTGGGCGTCGCAGAATATCGACCCCAAGGAAATCAATCCCGAGCTCACCACGTCCGAGCCATATGTCATGGGCTCGCACGCCACCTGCTCTGGCGCGTGGGCGAGCGGACCGGAAGACTTCGCCCCGGCGGAATACCAGTGGGGCTACAACCGCATGATGACTGTGGACGGCCTGTTCGGTGCCGGCGACACCATCGGCGGCAGCGCCCACAAGTTCTCCTCGGGTTCCTTCACGGAAGGCCGCATCGCGGGCAAGGCAGCGGTCAAATACGTGATGGAAAAGGGCAGAGACGAGCCCCGGGTGAGCGAGCAGGAGTATCGGGACCTCGAAAAAGCGATCTTCCAGCCGCTCGAGAACTACCGGGTCGGCCGCAACGAGATCGTCGCCGGAACCGTATCGCCGAGCTATCTCCTGCCGATCCACGGTCTGCAGCGTCTCCAGAAGATCATGGACGAGTATGTCGGCGGCATCAGCACCAACTACATGACGAACGGAGTGCTGCTCAACCGCGGGCTCGAGTTGCTCGCCATGCTGAAGGAAGATATGAGCCGCATGGGTGCCGAAGACCTGCACCAGCTCCAGCGGGTCTGGGAGCTGCACCACCGGCTCCTCGCCGCGGAGTCGGTGACTCACCACACGCTCTTCCGCGAAGAAACGCGGTGGCCGGGGTATTACTACCGTGGCGACTTCATGAAGCTCGACGACCAGAACTGGCACTGCTTCACCGTGTCGCGCTACGACCGGCAGACCGGAAAGTGGACGCTGGAGAAGGCGCCCGTCTACCACATCATCGACTGACAGGGCTCACTCGTTGGGCGCTGCGAGCTGCTGCGGGACGTGAAGGCACAACGCGCGTTCTGTCAGCGCGCGGAATGGCCGACCGTCTTCACTTCGACGCGTTCCTCGTCCTTGAGACCGGCATAGTACTCGCCGAGAATCTTGAGGACCTCAGGACGGCTGAACTCGGCCGGAACTCCCGTGCCGTCCGACAGCAGTTTCCGCAGCTTCGTGCCTGAGAGCAGCAGGCGCTCTTCTGCCGCGTGCGGGCAGGTGCGATCGGACGCCATGCCGCCGCAGCGGTAGCACCAGAACGTCCAGTCGATCTTGAGCGGACGCGTCTGCAGCGCATCCTTCGGGATCTCGTCGAAAATCTTGTGCGCGTCGAACGGACCGTAGTAGTTCCCGACGCCGGCGTGGTCCCGCCCCACGATCTGGTGTGAACAGCCGTAGTTCTGGCGGAACAGCGCATGGAGCAGGGCTTCGCGCGGGCCGGCGTAGCGCATGTCGAGCGGATAGCCCGACTGGATGACGGTTTTCTGAAGAAAGTACTTCTCGATCAGGATCGCGATTGCGCGCCTGCGAACGTCGGCCGGAATGTCGCCGGGCTTGAGGTTTCCGAGGAGCGAATGAATGAGCACACCATCGCAGACCTCGATCGCGATCTTCGCCAGGTACTCGTGCGAGCGGTGCATCGGGTTGCGGGTCTGGAACGCCGCGATCGTCGACCATCCATTCGCCTCGAACGCCGCGCGCGTCTGCGCCGGCGTCATGTAGAGCGCGCCGTATCTCTCGGGGAAGCCCCCGGCCGACAGTACTTTCACCGGTCCCGCGATGTTGACGTCACCCTGTTCCATCACCATCCTGACACCGGGGTGCTCGGTGTCCGTGGTCCGGAACACCGTCGCGCACTCGTGCGCCTTGTTGATCTTGTATTTCTCCGTGACCTTCAAGCTCGCCACGATGTCGGCGCCCCCGGCGTCCACCAGCGCGATGTCCTGGCCTGTGCGAAAGCTCGCCGCCAGGGTCTCGGTCGTCGAGAAGGTGATGGGAATCGGCCAGAAGAGCCCATTGGGCATCCGCATCCCGTCGCATACCCCCTGCCAGTCGGCGTGCGTCATAAACCCGTTCAAGGGGGTGAAACCGCCGATGCCCAGCATGATCAGATCGCCCTTTTCGCGCGAGCTGAGGGGAATTTTCGGCAGCGACTGGGCGCGTTTCCGCTCCTCGGCGAGCGCAGGGCCCTCGAGGAGCATCGGCCTGAGGGTCTCAGCCCCGTGAGGGCTGACAAGCCGTGACACCAAACTCCTCCAAAATGAGTGGGTTAGGACAATTTCCCAGCGTGTAAGAGAGTAGCATAGGGGCCCACCCGCCGGCATCCACGTTTTTTATTGACTGATAAGGATTTTGGTTTAAGCTGCGCCGTCAGCCGTTCCGTGGCAGGGAGGACCACGAGACGGGATCGCGGTAACGGTGGGGCTGCCGCAAACACGCGAAAACGCCCAGTGTATGATGGGCGGCTTTTTTGATGTCAGACGATGGGGCATCGTTGCGGCACGTCTTGAAACACCTGACCGCGAGCACGCGCAGGGCGTTGCTTGCGCTGAGCGCGTTTGCCCTTGGCACGGCTATCGCCGGTGCCTCCGAGTCGATTTTCGATCCCCGGGACTACGGCGCCCTGACGGCGCCGTCCCCGTCGAGCAGATGGGTTCCGAGCGAGCCGCTTCCGGGTGTTCCGATACCGGGCGTGCCGGCCCAGTTCTCGGACGCCCTTCAAGAACCCATGTCGCTCGTTCAGCTGACGGATCTCGCGCTGCAGCTCAACCCGCGAACGCGCGAGGCCTGGGCGGCCGCGCGCGCGGAGGCGATGGGTGTGGGTGTCGCCGCAGCCGATCAGCTCCCTCAACTCGGGTTGCTCCTCAACTTCAACCGGCAGCAGTCGTCTTCCCAGACGACGGGCAACCTCGTGCCCTCCCAGAATCGATACGGACCCAACCTGACCCTCGGGTATGTGCTCTTCGACTTCGGCCAACGCGCAGCGGAGGTGGAGGCGCAACGCTACCGGCTGCTCGCAGCCAACCTTGCACAGAATCGCACTCTCCAGGACGTGGCCTTTCAGGTCGAGCAGGCCTATTACCGCGTGCTCGGGTTCGAAGCGCTCGTCAGGGCGACGCGCGAGCAGCTGAAGAGCTTCGAAACGGGCCTCGATGCCACGCGCCGGCGCCGTGACTCCGGGCTCGCGACCATCGGCGACGTCTATCGCGCCGAGACCGCGGCTGGCCAGGCGCGCTTGCTGGTGCAGCGCACGGAGGGCGAGCTGGGCAAGTCGCGCGGCGCGCTGAATTCCGCCGTCGGGATCCCCGTCAATTTTTCGCTTCAATTGCGCCCTTGGGACGACCGGCCGCCGGTGCGCGAGATCTCGCAGTCCGTTGATGGCCTGCTGGAGCGGATCAAGACCGAGCGCCCCGATCTCGTGGCCGCAGAGGCGCGCGCGCGCGCCGCACGCGCATCGGCAAAGGCCGCCGCTGCGGCAGGCAAGCCTTCGGTCGAGATCGCCGGCACCGCAGGTCGTGTGGAATTCACCGATTCGCGATCCGGCGTGGATACATTCAACGTCGGCGTGCTCCTGCGCATCCCGATATTCACCGGATATCGCGACACCTACAACCTGCGTCAGGCAGAGGCCGTCGCGGAGCAGGCGGAGAGCAACCGCGATCTGCTCTACCGGCAGGCCGAGCTCGACGTGTGGCAGGCCTATTTCGAGCTTCAGACGGCGGCGACCAATGTCAACAGCAGCGCCAGTCTGGTGAAGAGCGCCACACAGTCGGCGAAGTCCGCGGTCGCGCGCTACCAGGGTGGGGTGGGATCGCTGCTCGACATGATCACCGCGCAAAGCGACGAAACGCAGTCGCGGGTCCTGCTGATTCAGTCGCATCTCGATTGGTACACGGCGCTTGCCCGGCTCAATTTCGCGCTGGGAGCGGCGGATCCGGTGCTCATCACGGGGAAGGTCAGATGAAGAAGGGCTGGCTGATAGTTGGGGCAGTGCTGGTGCTTGCCGCGGGGGGAGGCGGGTGGTGGTACTACACAAAGAAGAGCAACGCCACCACCACGGCGGAAAAACCGGCCGCCGCCGGCAAGAGCGCGAGAAGGGGCAGGGGCAAAGGCCCTGGCGGCCCGCTGGTGGTTCGGGCGGAGCGCGCGCGGGTTCAGCCCATGCCGGTCGTGATTGATGCGATTGGTACAGTCGAGGCGGAACAGAGCGTCGCAGTGCGTGCGCAAGTGAGCGGCGTCCTCGAGTCGGTGAATTTCCGTGAAGGCGACGTCGTCAAGGCGGGCCAGCTTCTGTTCCGCATCGACCAGCGACCATTCCGGGCGAGCGTCAATCAATCTCGCGCTGCCCTCGCACGCGACGAGGCGCAGCTCGCGCAGGCCCGCGCGCAGCAGTCGCGGCTCGAGCCCCTCGTCAAGCAGGAATACATCACGAAGCAGGAGTACGACGTGGCGGTCACTTCGACCAAATCGCTCGAAGCAACGGTGGAGGCGAATCGAGCGGCCCTCGAGCAGGCGCGCCTGCAACTGTCCTATACCGAAATTCAGGCCCCCATCGGCGGGCGCACGGGGAGCGTCTCGATCAAGCCGGGGAACCTCGTGAACGCGGGCACGAGCGGCAGCCAGCCATTGGTGGTGATCAATCGCATGAATCCGATACTCATCGCCTTCAGCGTGACCCGCAACGATCTCGACGAATTCCGGCGCCACCGCGACAACCAGGAGCTGCACGTCGAGGTATCGCGGGACGGCGACAGCACGCCGGTCGCAGAGGGAAAGCTGGTATTCGTCGACAATGCGATCAACCCCCAGACCGGCGGCGTGGTGATAAAGGCGCAAGTGCTCAACACGAATGAGCAACTGTGGCCCGGCGAGCTGGTGAAGGTCCGGCTCGTGCTGCGCATCGAGCCGGAGGCGGTGGTCGTTTCCGAGGCGGCCGTTCAACCGGGCCAGCAGGGCAGCTTCGTCTACGTGATCAACAAGGAGGATCGTGTCCTGGTGCGGCAGGTCACGATAGCGCGCCAGATGGGCGATCAGGTGGTGATTGCCAGGGGATTGCGAGGCGGCGAAAGGGTGATCATGGAGGTGCCACAAGCGCTGACCGAAGGCGCGCAGGTGCAGGTTCGCGCCGACGGCGAGAGCGGCAAGACGGGAAAGCGCGGTAAGGGAAAAGGGAAACGCGCCGAGGGGGAAAAGGGTGATGGCAAGGGCGCCAATGGCGCGGATACATCAAGGCCTGGAGGGACACAATGAATCTCTCTCGATTATTCATCGAGCGCCCGGTCGCGACCACGGTACTCGTGGTTGCCGGGGCGCTTTTCGGGTGGCTCGCGTTCAACCGGCTCCCGATCAACGACCTTCCCAACGTGGATTTTCCGACCATCCGCGTGACCGCGCGCCTGTCCGGCGCGAATCCGGAGACGATGGCGACGACGGTGGCAACACCGCTCGAGCGCCAGTTCAGCACCATTGCCGGCATCGACTCCATGACTTCGACCAATGCCGCCGGCGAGTCGCGCATCGTGATTCAGTTCGACCTGGACCGGGATATCGACGCCGCGGCGCAGGACGTGCAGACCGCCATCGCGCAGGCGATGCGGCGCCTTCCCGGCGATATCGAGCCCCCGGCCCTGCGAAAGGTCAATCCGGCCGAGTTCACCATCCTGATTCTGGGGGTGAGTGCCAAGACGCTACCCTTGGCCCAGCTTGACGAATTCGCCGACATCCACATCGCGCAACGGCTCTCGACCGTTGCGGGTGTGGGACAGGTTCTGATCTTCGGATCGCAGAAGTACGCCGTCCGGTTGTTTGTCGATCCCGACAAGCTTGCGAATCGCGGCATCGGCGTTGAGCGCGTCGTCGCCGCGATCCAGGCAGCCAACAGCAATCTGCCGGCGGGCGCGCTACAGGGCAAGGCGCGCACCTACACGGTCAAGTCCACCAGCAAGCTCGCGCGCGCGGCGGATTTCAATTCGCTCATCATTGCCTACCACGATGGCCAGCCTGTCCGTTTCTCGGACATCGGCCGCGCGGTGGACGGCGTCGAGAACGAGAAGGTGCGAAGCTGGCTCAACGGCAACACCGCGATCCTGCTCGGGGTGTATCGCCAGCCCGGATCCAACACGGTGGACACCGTACGGCGCATCCGCGCGCTCCTGCCGGAGATCGAGCGCCAGGCGCCCCCCGGGGTAAACGTCGCGGTCCTGAATGATCGGTCCGAGTTCATCAGGGACTCGATCCACGAGGTGAACTTCACGCTGGTGCTCGCGATCATCCTCGTTGTGCTGGTCATCCTGCTTTTCCTGCGCAACCTGAGATCGACGCTGATCACGGCGCTGGTCCTGCCGACGTCCGTGCTCGGCACGTTCGCGGTGATGTACCTGCTGGGCTACAGCCTCAACAACCTGTCGCTGATGGCCATCATCCTCGCCGTCGGCTTCGTGGTCGATGATGCGATCGTCGTGCTGGAGAACATCAGCCGCCACCTGGAGATGGGCAAGGACCGGATGCGGGCCGCGCTGGAGGGCGCCCAGGAGATCGGCTTCACCGTATTGTCGATGACGATTTCGCTTGCTGTCGTTTTCCTGCCCATTCTCTTCATGGAGGGCATGCTCGGGCGGTTGTTCAAGGAATTCGCGGTGACGGTAGGGGTTGCTGTACTCACGTCGGGCGTGATTTCCCTATCGCTGACCCCGATGCTTTGCAGCCTCTTCGTCGAGCACTCTCACGAGCACGGGCGCGTTTATCAGGCGCTCGAGCGCGTTTTCATTGCGGCAAGGGATGCCTATGGCGCCAGCCTGCGCTGGACGATGCGCCATCGTGGCCTGATGCTCACAGGCACCGCGACGATTCTCGCGTTCACGTTCGTGCTCTATGCGTGGGTCCCGAAAGGGTTCATCCCGCGCCAGGACATGGGCGTTTTGTTCGCGAATAGCCGCGCGCCCGAGGGCGTCACGTTCGATGAGCTCGTCAAGCGCCAGCAGGCAGTCGCAGCGATCATACAGGCCAATCCCAATGTCGAAGCCGTGATGTCGACGGCGGGACAGGGCTTCGGGGGAGTCTTCGGGGACAACATCGGGCGCCTTATCATCCGGTTGAAGCCGCGTGGCGAGCGCGGTCTCGATGCCGACGAAATCATCCAGGAACTGCGGCGCGAGACCCGGCGCGTTCAGGGGCTGCGCGTCTTTCTCCAGAACCCGCCGTCGATTCGCCTGGGATCTCTTACGACCGCGGGGGATTACCAGCTCGTCCTGACCGGCACCGACCTGGCGTCGCTCTACAAGGCGACGGAGGACCTGGAGGCTCGACTGCGGGAGTTTCCGCTCATACAGGATATCAACACGAATCTCGAGCTGCGCAATCCCGAGATACAGGTCACCGTGCTCCGGGATCGGGCGGCCGCGCTTGGCATCACGCCCCAGCAGATCGAGGCGACGCTCTATAACGCTTACGGAGGCAGGCAGATATCGAGCATCTATGGGGCGGCCGACCAGTACGACGTCCGCCTGGAATTTGACCGGCGCTTTCAGGCCGACATCAACGTGTTGAGATCATTGCACGTTCAGAGTGCGAGCGGCTCGATGGTACCGCTCCACAATGTCGCGGAGATCAAGAGCGGGGTCGGCCCCGTTTCTGTTCAGCATTGGGGCCAGCTACCAGCGGCAACCGTTTCCTTCAATCTTGCGCCGGGCGCCTCGGTCGGCGAGGCGATCGAGTCCGTGCAGTCCATCGCGCGGGAGGTACTGCCTGTCGGTATAGCGACCACTTTTGCCGGGAGCGCGCGCGAATTCCAGGATGCGTTCCGGACACTTCCGCTGCTGCTCGGCATTACGATCCTTGTCGTGTTCATGATCCTGGCGATCCTCTACGAGCACTACGGGCACCCGATTACGATCCTGACGGCGCTGCCGCTTGCGGGATTCGGGGCGCTGGTTACGCTCATCGCGTTCGGAATGGAGCTCAATATATTCAGCTTCGTGGGGATCATCCTCCTCGTGGGCCTGGTGAAGAAGAACGGGATCATGATGGTGGACTTCGCGCTGCAGCTGCAGCGGGAGAAGGGTCTCCCGCCGCAAGAGGCCATTGTCGAGGCATCGCTCATCCGGTTCAGGCCGATCATGATGACTACGATGGCGGCCATTTTCGCGACCTTGCCGATTGCGCTGGGTTTCGGGGCCGGCGCGGAGGCGAGGAGACCGCTTGGCATCGCCGTGGTCGGGGGCCTATTCTTCTCCCAGTTCCTGACGCTGTATGTGACACCCACTTTCTACGTGAGCATGGAGCGCGTCGTCGGCTTTCTCAGGTGTCGGCGGGCCGTGAAGAGGGCCCCGCTTACGACGGCCTGATCGCCAATGGCCCTGGCCGCAGTCCACTCGGGGCGGCGTGCTTCCCGCAGCGAACGAGCGAGGCCCTGTTGGTTTGACTGGGGTCTCCCCCGAACGCTATAATGCACGGCTTAACAGGCGCGGGGTGGAGCAGTCTGGCAGCTCGTCGGGCTCATAACCCGAAGGTCATAGGTTCAAATCCTATCCCCGCTACCAATTTTGCAGGGAGACGGGTGGATGCGTTCCCCCGGCTCCTCTGGTTCAGGGCCGTTGCTCGACTGGGACGGCCCCGTTCTGGAAACGCTCTTTAACAATCTACAGCCGATAGGTGTGGGCACTTGGTTCACGAGGGCCCGCGGCGCTTCTGCGTACGCGGTATCTCAAGCAACAGAAGTGCTCGCACGACGAAACATACGTCAAGCGAGTTAATACTTTGCAGTGATTAAACTGAAGAGTTTGATCCTGGCTCAGATTGAACGCTGGCGGCATGCCTTACACATGCAAGTCGAGCGGCAGCGCGGGGAGGGGCAACTCTTCCTGGCGGCGAGCGGCGAACGGGTGAGTAATACATCGGAACGTGCCCAGTAGCGGGGGATAACCAGTCGAAAGATTGGCTAATACCGCATACGATCTACGGATGAAAGCGGGGGACCGCAATGCCTCGCACTATTGGAGCGGCCGATGTCGGATTAGCTAGTTGGCGGGGTAAGAGCCCACCAAGGCGACGATCCGTAGCTGGTCTGAGAGGATGATCAGCCACACTGGAACTGAGACACGGTCCAGACTCCTACGGGAGGCAGCAGTGGGGAATTTTGGACAATGGGCGCAAGCCTGATCCAGCCATGCCGCGTGAGTGAAGAAGGCCTTCGGGTTGTAAAGCTCTTTCGGCGGGGACGAAACGGTCCGTGCCAACACCACGGACTAATGACGGTACTCGCAGAAGAAGCACCGGCTAACTACGTGCCAGCAGCCGCGGTAATACGTAGGGTGCAGGCGTTAATCGGAATTACTGGGCGTAAAGCGTGCGCAGGCGGCTCCTTAAGTCAGATGTGAAAGCCCCGGGCTTAACCTGGGAACTGCGTTTGAAACTGGGGAGCTAGAGTGTGGAAGAGGGGGGTGGAATTCCAGGTGTAGCAGTGAAATGCGTAGAGATCTGGAGGAACACCGATGGCGAAGGCAGCCCCCTGGGCTAACACTGACGCTCATGCACGAAAGCGTGGGGAGCAAACAGGATTAGATACCCTGGTAGTCCACGCCCTAAACGATGTCAACTAGTTGTCGGGGAAGCAATTCCTTGGTAACGAAGCTAACGCGTGAAGTTGACCGCCTGGGGAGTACGGCCGCAAGGTTAAAACTCAAAGGAATTGACGGGGACCCGCACAAGCGGTGGATTATGTGGATTAATTCGATGCAACGCGAAAAACCTTACCTACCCTTGACATGTACGGAACCTCGCAGAGATGCGAGGGTGCCCGAAAGGGAGCCGTAACACAGGTGCTGCATGGCTGTCGTCAGCTCGTGTCGTGAGATGTTGGGTTAAGTCCCGCAACGAGCGCAACCCTTGCCATTAGTTGCTACATTCAGTTGGGCACTCTAATGGGACTGCCGGTGACAAACCGGAGGAAGGTGGGGATGACGTCAAGTCCTCATGGCCCTTATGGGTAGGGCTTCACACGTAATACAATGGCCGGTACAAAGGGCTGCCAACCCGCGAGGGGGAGCAAATCCCAGAAAGCCGGTCGTAGTCCGGATTGTTCTCTGCAACTCGAGAGCATGAAGTCGGAATCGCTAGTAATCGTGGATCAGCATGTCACGGTGAATACGTTCCCGGGTCTTGTACACACCGCCCGTCACACCATGGGAGTGGGTTCCACCAGAAGTAGTTAGCCTAACCGCAAGGAGGGCGACTACCACGGTGAGATTCATGACTGGGGTGAAGTCGTAACAAGGTAGCCGTATCGGAAGGTGCGGCTGGATCACCTCCTTTCTAGAGAAATGCCCTCCGGCCCAGGTGTCCACTCCTATCGGCTGTCAGTAAAGCAGGATTGAGGATTCAGGATTGAGGATTCAGGGGGAAAGTTCTCGTCCCTCAGTCCCGGGCCGTTGATCCTGGATCCTGGAAACAGGGTCTGTAGCTCAGCTGGTCAGAGCACACGCTTGATAAGCGTGGGGTCGTTGGTTCAAATCCAACCAGACCCACCAGTGCTTCTCGGGGGTGTAGCTCAGTTGGGAGAGCGCCTGCTTTGCAAGCAGGAGGTCATCGGTTCGATCCCGTTCACCTCCACCAATGATTTCGCTGCGCGAAATCATTACTAACGGTTCATAAATAAATCGATTTGGACGCTTTATTTATGAATTCTTCGTTAGAAGAATTCATAGGCTGTAGCGCTCTTTAACAATTCGGAAGAAGTAAAGGTCTCGGTTCGATGCGGACCGCGGGCACACGCCTGCGCGTTCGTCTTGAATCGAGAACTGGGTTTGATTGTATCGCGCATTCAACAGACAAAAGGGTTGAATGCGGCAAACACGAGTTCTCTTTGACCGGAGCTTCGGGCCTAACCCGTCCGAGGGCTCAGGGTTATAGGGTCAAGCGAATAAGTGCATGCGGTGGATGCCTTGGCGATTACAGGCGATGAAGGGCGCGGCAGCCTGCGAAAAGCCCCGGGGAGCTGGCAAACAAGCTTTGATCCGGGGATGTCCGAATGGGGAAACCCGGCCCGCAAGGGTCACTTCCCGCTGAATTCAATAGGCGGGATAGAGCGAACCTCCTGAACTGAAACATCTCAGTAGGGAGAGGAAGAGAAATCAACCGAGATTCCGATAGTAGTGGCGAGCGAAATCGGAAAAGCCTGCAGCTTTTAGCCAACAACTTAGCAGAACGGTCTGGAAAGTCCGGCCATAGCGGGTGATAGCCCCGTATGCGAAAAGGCGATGGTAGAACTAGGGCTGCGACAAGTAGGGCGGGACACGTGAAATCCTGCCTGAACATGGGGGGACCATCCTCCAAGGCTAAATACTCGTAATCGACCGATAGTGAACCAGTACCGTGAGGGAAAGGCGAAAAGAACCCCGGGAGGGGAGTGAAATAGATCCTGAAACCGCATGCATACAAGCGGTCGGAGCTCCGCAAGGAGTGACGGCATACCTTTTGTATAATGGGTCAGCGACTTACATTCAGTGGCAAGCTTAACCTTATAGGGTAGGCGCAGCGAAAGCGAGTCTTAAATGGGCGACCAGTCGCTGGGTGTAGACCCGAAACCGGATGATCTACCCATGGCCAGGATGAAGGTAGGGTAACTCCTGCTGGAGGTCCGAACTCACTACCGTTGAAAAGGTAGGGGATGAGCTGTGGGTAGGAGTGAAAGGCTAAACAAATCCGGAAATAGCTGGTTCTCTCCGAAAGCTATTTAGGTAGCGCCTCGTGGTGACACCATCGGGGGTAGAGCACTGTTATGGCTAGGGAGCCGTCTAGGCTTACCAAACCATGGCAAACTCCGAATACCGATGAGTGAGTCCACGGGAGACAGTGCACCGGGTGCTAACGTCCGGACACGAGAGGGAAACAACCCAGACCGCCAGCTAAGGTCCCGAAGTGCAGTTAAGTGGTAAACGAAGTGGGAAGGCACAAACAGCCAGGAGGTTGGCTTAGAAGCAGCCATCCTTTAAAGAAAGCGTAATAGCTCACTGGTCGAGTCGTCCTGCGCGGAAGATGTAACGGGGCTCAAACTGCACACCGAAGCTGCGGGTGCGTGCATTCCACTTTAGTTCACTCCATTACGCTTGGGGGAGGCTAACCTCGCGTTGTTCGCGAGGTTAAGCGCGAAAGCGCGGCCGACACCAAAGCGTTCATCAAAGTCGAGTCGAGTTGAGGAACGCCGAGGGGCGTTCGTCAATTTCAAATCGGCGCGATGAACGCTTTACGTGGCGGCGTACCTCGCCGACCACGCGAGGTTAAGCGCGAAAGCGCGGCCGACACCAAAGCCATGTCGAGTGAATTAAAGGGAATGCACGTGCAGTAGGAGAGCGTTCTGTAGGCCTGCGAAGGCGGATCGTAAGGTCCGCTGGAGGTATCAGAAGTGCGAATGCTGACATGAGTAGCGATAAAGGGAGTGAAAGGCTCCCTCGCCGTAAGCCCAAGGTTTCCTGCGCAACGTTCATCGGCGCAGGGTGAGTCGGTCCCTAAGGCGAGGCCGTAAGGCGTAGTCGATGGGAAACTGGTTAATATTCCAGTACCTCCGCACGATGCGAAGGGGGGACGGAGAAGGTTACGCGAGCCGGGTGTTGGATGTCCCGGTTCAAGCGTGTAGGCGTGCCGTCTAGGAAAATCCGGATGGCTTAGCTGAGGCGTGACAACGAGCGGGCTTGTCCCGCGAAGTCGCGGATACCATGCTTCCAGGAAAATCCTCTAAGCTCCAGTCGTGCGAGACCGTACCGTAATCGGACACACGTGGGCGGGATGAATATTCTCAGGCGCTTGAGAGAACTCGGGTGAAGGAACTCGGCAAATTGACACCGTAACTTCGGAAGAAGGTGTGCCCCGGTAGGTTGTAGTCGAACAGACGAAGGCCGATGGGGTTGCAGTGAAATGGTGGCTGCGACTGTTTAACAAAAACACAGCACTCTGCAAACACGTCAAGTGGACGTATAGGGTGTGACGCCTGCCCGGTGCCGGAAGGTTAAGTGATGGGGTGCAAGCTCTTGATCGAAGCCCCGGTAAACGGCGGCCGTAACTATAACGGTCCTAAGGTAGCGAAATTCCTTGTCGGGTAAGTTCCGACCTGCACGAATGGCGTAACGATGGCCACACTGTCTCCACCCGAGACTCAGCGAAGTTGAAGTGTTTGTGATGATGCAATCTCCCCGCTGCTAGACGGAAAGACCCCGTGCACCTTTACTGCAACTTTGCATTGGACTTTGATGAGGCCTGTGTAGGATAGCTGGGAGGCTTTGAAGTGGGGGCGCCAGCTCTCATGGAGCCGCCGTTGAAATACCAGCCTGGTGTTATTGAGGTTCTAACCTGGGCCCGTGAATCCGGGTCGGGGACCGTGCATGGTGGGCAGTTTGACTGGGGCGGTCTCCTCCCAAAGAGTAACGGAGGAGTGCGAAGGTACGCTTAGCGCGGTCGGCTATCGCGCTGAAAGTGCAATGGCAAAAGCGTGCTTAACTGCGAGACTGACAAGTCGAGCAGATGCGAAAGCAGGTCATAGTGATCCGGTGGTTCTGTATGGAAGGGCCATCGCTCAACGGACAAAAGGTACGCCGGGGATAACAGGCTAATTCCTCCCAAGAGTTCATATCGACGGGGGAGTTTGGCACCTCGATGTCGGCTCATCACATCCTGGGGCTGTAGCCGGTCCCAAGGGTATGGCTGTTCGCCATTTAAAGTGGTACGTGAGCTGGGTTCAGAACGTCGTGAGACAGTTTGGTCCCTATCTGCAGTGGGCGTTGGAAGTTTGAAGGGGGCTGCTCCTAGTACGAGAGGACCGGAGTGGACGCACCTCTGGTGTACCGGTTGTCACGCCAGTGGCATCGCCGGGTAGCTATGTGCGGAAGAGATAACCGCTGAAAGCATCTAAGCGGGAAACTCGCCTTAAGATTAGACTTCCCGGGGACTTGATCCCCCTGAAGGGTCGCGGAAGACCACCGCGTTGATAGGCCGGATGTGTAAGAGGAGCAATCCTTTGAGCTAACCGGTACTAATTGCCCGTGCGGCTTGATCCTATAACCGTGAGCACCACGGTTTGGGAAAACTCGTGAAATACGCTCAATCCCGCCTTTACTTCTTTCCATTGCGAGCGTCTTGCGGTTCACCCGATGTGAGCGGCTCGATGCTCAACAGCTATGTCTGACGACTATAGCGAGGTGGACCCACCCCTTCCCATTCCGAACAGGGCCGTGAAACGCTTCAGCGCCGATGATAGTACGGTGTATTCCGTGCGAAAGTAGGACATCGTCAGGCACCCACAAAAACAAAACCCCCGTCCAGTTTGGTCGGGGGTTTTGTTTTTGTAGCGGGCGCCTGAAAGATGTCCTACGTTCGGGACGACGTAACCGTTTGCTTGGGGCCGTCTTGACGGCCGGGGGGTGATTCAGGCGGCGAGTTCGAGCGGCGGGTCGGTGCGCAGAGCTGCGGCGACATTCCAAGGCAGCATCTCGTCGATGCGCTTGATCGGGTGATCAGCGATGCGCTCGAGGACGTAGCGCAGGTAGGCTTCCGGATCGATGTCGTTGAGCTTGGCGGTGCCGATGAGGCTGTAGATCGCGGCGGCGCGCTCGCCGCCGGCGTCCGAGCCGCAGAAGAGATAGTTCTTCCGGCCCAGGGCGACCGCCCGTAGCGAGCGTTCCGCAGCGTTGTTGTCGATCTCGATGCGGCCATCGTCGCGGTAGCGGGTCAACGCCGTCCAGCGCGTGAGGATGTAGCTCACCGCCTTGGCGAGGTCCGATTTCTTCGATACTCGCGCCAGGATCTGGCGCAACCATTCCCGTAACGCATCGAGCAGTGGTCCGGCCCGCGCCTGGCGGATCATTGCCCGCTCATCGGGCGGGCGGCCGCGGATCTCGGCCTCGATCGCGTAGAGGGCGCCGATTCTCTCCAGCGCCTCGGCGGCGACGGGGGACTGATTCGCTTGGTGCAGTTCGTAGAAGGCACGCCGGGCGTGTGCCCAGCAGGCCGCCTCGCGGATGCGCTCCCCGTAGAGATGGCCGAAGCCGGCGTAGGCGTCGGCCTGCAGGATGCCGGTGAACGGCTTCAGGTGCTCCCTCGGGTTCTCCCCACGCCGATCCGGCGAATAGCGAAACAACACCGCCGCAGGCTCAAGGCTTCCCGCCGGTCGGTCATCGCGCACGTAGGTCCACAGCCTTCCGGTCTTGGTCCGGCCGCGTCCCGGGTCGAGCACCGGCACCGGGGTGTCGTCGGCGTGGAGCTTGCCGGAGCCGAACACGTAGCGGGCCAGTGCCTCAGTCAGCGGCTCGATCAGCTCAGTGCAGCCTCCCACCCACTCGGCCATCGTCGAGCGATCCAGTTCCACGCCCTCGCGGGCGTAGATACTCGCTTGGCGGTAGAGCGGCAGGTGGTCGGAGTATTTGGCGGTCAAGATATGGGCGAGCAGCCCCGGCCCGGCGAAGCTGCGCGCAATCGGTCGTGAGGGGGCTTCCACCTGCACGATTCTCTGGCACGCCGGGCACGCATGCTTCGGGCGCACGTGGCGGATCACGCGAAAGCGCGCCGGGACGTAATCGAGGACTTCGGAGACGTCCTCGCCGATCTTGCGCATCGCAGCCCCACAGTCCGGGCAGTTGCAGGCGGGCTCGTGCACGCGCTGCTCGCGCGGCAGGTGCTCGGGCAGCGCCCGGCGCACCGGCTGCGTCTTCTCTTCGGCTACGGGCTTCGTGGCGGGTGTGGCCTTGGTCGAGATCTGCAGCTCCTCGAGCCGCAGCTCCAGCTGCTCGATCTCGCGGTCCAGTTTCTCCGAGCGGCGCCCGAACTGCAGGCGCTTCAACTTGGCGATGACGAGCTTCAGATGCTCGATCTCGGCACGGCTCGAGCGCACCAATCGCTTCAATTCTTCAACGTCGTCGGGAAGATTCTCGCGCTCAGTCACGCCACGAGATTACAACAACCGGCACGAACGTACAACGACTTCAGAATGTATTTCTGCTCGCCGACTACGCCGCGATCTCCGGGCGCCAGCTCTTCACCGGCCGGCGCCAGTCAATGCCTTCGAGCAGCATCGCAAGCTGCGCCCGGGTCAGCGCCACCGTGCCGCCCGCCGCCTGCGGCCACACGAAACGCCCGCGCTCCAGGCGCTTCACAAACAGGCACAACCCGTCGCCATCGAACCAGATGAGCTTCACCAAGTCGCCCCTGCGGCCGCGGAACACGAAGAGCTGGCCCGAGAACGGATTCTCGGCGAGCGTGGTCTGCACCAGCGCGGCGAGCCCGTCCATCCCCTTCCTCATGTCGGTTACCCCGGCCGCCACCCACACCCGCGTCCCCGAAGGCAGCGCAATCATCGGGAAACGAGCACCGCCAGCACGACCCGCAGCGCCTGCCCATCCACCACCCCCTTCACCACGAGGCGGACGCCGTTCAATTCGATCTCGATTGCCCCGCGCACTCTGGGCCGGCGCACGGGCTTACGCCCCGCATCGGGCTCGGCCACGAGCGCGGGCACCCTCGCGTCCGCCTCCGCTATCGTCACCGGCAGCATCGGCACCGGCTTGACCTCGCCCACGGCGAGCGCCCGCAGATGCTGCCGGCGCCAGGTGAACACCAGATTGGCATTGAGCCGGTGACGCAGCGCCACGCCCGCCACCGAAGCATCGCCAGCGAGCGTCTCTTCCACCACCTGACGCTTGAACTCCCGGCTGAAGCGCCGGCGCCTCCCGGCTCCACGCTTCTCCCGGCCTTGCACATCGACTCTCATAAGTGTCCACTTAGCAACTAAACGGACACCTATTCAGCGTCCGCAAACTGCCAAGCGTGGACACCTACACCGCGTGCGGGAAGAGGGCCACTACCGGACGCTTACCCACAACGTACATGCCCTCGCCAATGACCTCCCTGTCGCAACTTTTTAACGGAGGTGATTAGCGTGTGTTTGCGCTTATCCGCGGCTGACCAATTATGTATGGCGCCTTCGATTTCTGACCAAGTGCCCGTCAGCTTATCCTTGATGCCCATCCATGATGCCTTTCACGATGCACTTTCTCTCGCCACGCGTGACAGTAAGGCTGCCATTGATCTTGCCGTCCATTCCGCAGTAGCGCATGCGGTCGACATTCTTGAAGTCGAACCGATAGCTCTCATCCGTGCGATGGATCACCAACACGCCCTTCCCATCCACGAAAGTCACCTTGGAGCTCGTGCCGTTATCCTCCCAATGGTCGCTGTCGCGACCCGCATCAATCGAGCAGGTACGGGGCTTCCACTTGCTGTAGAACGCGAAGTAGTTGACCTTGCCGTTGACCACCTGGACACCAATTCGCGCATGTCGATCCTGAATGCCAGTAAAGCAGGTGAGCTTTTCCACTCCTCTTGGCGCCCTTTTGACGACGGTGCTGGTTTCTATGCCCAGGGAACGTTTGTAGTACGCGACCACACGGTCCTGTGCCTTGGCAAGCGCCTCGGCTTCCTTTTTTGCTCTTTGTGCACGCGCCGCGGCGGCGGCTGCGGCCTCCGCTTGTTTCTTTTTTTCTGCAGCGACCATGCGGCTCATGGTGTGTCGGTAATTTTTCACCGCGTGATCCTGTGCCCTCCTCAGTGCTCGGGCTTCCCGCACCGTCTCTTCCGCTGCGTTTTTTTTGGCCATTGCGGCGGCCGCAGATTTCGGCTTTTCCGGTGACTGTGGCGGCATACTGGCGTGGGCCATCCCTGTGCCAAAGAATACGAGACCGCAACCTACGATAGTGGAATACCTCATACGCAGTGCCCCATGTGTGTTACCGCTTGAATCAAAGCAGGATTAATGCCGTACTGGCAAGGTAACCGTTCACCGAGTTAGTCCGTTAGTGCGTATTGCTCGCATGGATAGCTCACTGAGGGAATGCCAACCAATTCACGCATGAAGGTCTGCGTGACTGCCGTCGAACGACTGGGGAATCCAATTTCCGGCACTTCCTATCATTTCCAAGTGACATTTGCACAGGCCGGGTATAACAACCCCTAATCTTATGAAGGTCGCCGGAACCAGCGCCGAACAAAGCCCAGCGAAAGACGTGGACAAAGGGGGGGGCTCGACACGCCTGCAATGGGTTCTGCGCTGCGTCTTAAGGGGATGCCAGGTGGGCAGGCAAGACCGGGTCTTGGCTGCGTCGGACGCATTGCGGCATCAGGGGTCTTGGCCGTGGCAGGCAGTGTGAATATTCTCGCGTGGAATACGCACGTGATACAGCAACGGCATGGGTTAAATTTCCGACACGTACTTCTTTGCTGCGTGAGCGTTTCCCGCGCGGCTTAGACAAGACATTTCCGTTGTGGAGAGATGTGTGAGATATCTAACAGACGCTGTCGCCAAGTTTTTGGTATAAAAATCTACGGTATTAGCGTTGGCCATCTCCCGCGGCATAACGGTAATTACGCCAATGGTTCTTTGACCTGCGGGTTTCTTGACAATGTGTAGCCCAGGGCTCGGGCAATGCGCGCGAGATCACATCGAGCCATCGCCACAATGATGACCATGGCAACTACCAAAATGAGGAGTCAGATGATGAATAGAATTTTGCTGAGTGTGTTAATGCTGGCGGTACTTGGGGCGTGCGCCACGACGACTCCAGACCAGAAGGATGCGGCTCTTGGGAATGGCAACTCTGGAGCTGGGTCGGTAGACCGCCCTGCAGTAAAGCCGCCCGAGAGCCAGCCGCTAACGAATAAGTCCTTGGCGGGCAACACGCTAAAGGACCCCAACAATATCCTCTCTAAACGAAGCGTCTACTACGACTTTGATTCGAACTTGGTGAAGGCCGATTACAAGCCCCTCGTCGCCGCCCATGCGCGCTACCTGCGGGAGCATAGCAGGGCGGACATGCGAATCGAAGGGAACGCTGATGAGCGCGGAAGCCGCGAATACAATTTGGCGCTGGGTCAGCGGCGCGCGGATGCGGTCAAGCAGATGATGCAGCTGATGGGTGTGCGCGTCACCCAGATCGAGACCGTCAGTTATGGCGAGGAAAGACCTCGCAAGACTGGCAGTGATGAAACGTCATGGGCCGAGAATCGACGCGCAGACATTGTTTACCAAGGTGAGTGACGAAGACCTTTGTTTTAGGCAACCGCGGCAAACGCAAGAATTGTGATCGGGCGTTTGCCAGCGGTTACGTCCTTTTCGCGTTTTTGGCATCTGGTCGCCTATCTGCGTTCGGGCGATACCGAGCCCGCGCCATGCAGGCAGCCAGCGCTTCGCGCTGACCGGTCGGGGTGCTCATTTTTTCCGGAAAACTCCTTCAATTTCTCGATCACCGCAGCTGTTCGGCCACCAAACGCTTGAGCTTGCGCGCATCTGAGACGCCCAGCCGCCGTACTTCTTGCGCCAGCGGAAGAAGGTCTGCTCGGTAATGTCGTGACGTTGGCATACCTCCCTGATCTGCACTCCTGAGACATCGGCCCCTCGCAGGATGCGGAAAACTTGCTCTTCGTCGAAACGCTTCTTCATCGGCTGGTCCTCCCTGGTTAGACTACCATGAGGCCTCACGGACCGCGTGGCCACAAATTATCGACTCAGGTCACCGACCGGTGAGGCTTCGAATTGGCTCCGTTGCGTCCCTTAAACGTTAGCAGTGGAAGTTAGCAAAGTCCGTTTCTGACAAGAGAAGCCGACGTGAAGAAGGGGCAGTTTACCGAGCAGCAGATCATCGGATTTCTGAAGGAAGCCGAAGCCGGGATGCTGGTGACGGAGCTCCGCCCCAAGCACGGTTGCAGTGACGCGGTCTTTTGCATGGGTGGCGATCGAACTTCGGGATAATGCAGATCCCTGAAGCGGACGTGTCCCCGAGCTCGCAGCCACGAATGCGAAGCTGATGAAGCTTCTGGCCCAAGCGCATGTGGATGTCGAGGCGCTGAAGGTCGTCTTCGGGGTAGCGCGGTAGCCCCACAGGCCAAGCGGCAGGCGTTTAGGGAGAAATCGCGTACGTCTCCGGCCGCCGCCCAACGATTGCCGGACTCGCAGCCATTTGGGCAAACCCCTTCCTGATTTCTCGAACGGCTGCGTTGATCTTGAGATTCACCAAAATTTCCCCGCGTGCGGCTGAAGCCTTCGCGGGATCGCCATCGGCCCCGGTATTCGTAAACGAAGGACTCGAATGGAGCCAGCCACCTCGAACGCCCTCAGGAAAAACATAAAGTAGCTCCGACGTATCGCGTATTCCGGCGTGAGTCCCAATACTCGCTACTGTTTCCCCATCGTTTTTGAGCCAATCCATCTGACCGTTCTTGAAGTAATAATCTCCCACATGCAACACCCGCACACCGGAGCTACGCCACTGGCGATCGAGCCGTTGCGCAACACGTTGCTGGCTTCTTTGGTTTCCACCGCTGTCGCCCAAGAGACAAATTACTTTGAATCCGTGGGCCCTGAGGCTGCGTGCAGTGTGCTCGAGAAGTGACTCGAAGACTGCTTCAGGAAGGCTCAGTGTGCCGGCGTAGCGCATGTGCCCGGAAGGCGGGGCGATATCGCCCTCCGGAACATAGGCAATCACCGGCGCCACCAAGGCATTACCCAACCGCCGGGCGATCTCGCCGGCGGTATGGCGCACGATATAGTTGTGTTTACCCAATATGACATGATAGCCATTTTGCTCGGTACCACCAGTTGGCACGATCGCGACCGTCGTTTCTTTTTCAAGAAGAGCGCGGACCTCGACCCACGTCAGGTCTTCGAGAAATACACTCTTCATGCCGCTCACCACTGCCGCGACCTCGGGCGGCGGAGAGGTACCCGCTTTTCGGAGGCCTGATCCATCGGCAACGCCCTGAGTCAAAGCCGCATGCACAACCATGACGCTCTGGGCGCATACGAAGATCAATACCAGTCCTAGCACCGCGGCCGACGCGGCCCTCACTCGATTGCTCAATGCCTTCGCAAACGGGAGAAAATACAAGCGGCGAATGGTCGAATACTCTTGGTCCTCAAGGTTGGCTAAGCCTATCTCGATGTTTTCTTTAGTTCGAGGTACGTATAAGCTTCCAAACGACTGATCCCAGAAGGCGAATATGAAGCCGAAGTTCTTGTCTAAATGGCGCAATGCTTTGCTGTGATGGATCTGGTGTTGCGCCGGACTGATCAGAATACGGCTGAGAAACGGGCCGTAGGACACCCAAATATGCGAGTGTCGAAGATTGTATCCAAACACGTAAAATGCGAAGAGCGCTCCGTTCAATCCGAGAACTATGGCAGGCCCTGTATTCTCCGGTTGTAAGAAGTTGAATGCGCCTTGTACGCTGCCAGCCAACAGTCCAGCCATGGACATTGAGAATAGATCATCTACTGGATGCATGCGGTACGCGGTAACGGGCGTTAGAACCTGGGCCGAATGATGCACTTTGTGAAACTCCCAAAGCATCGGGATCCGGTGCTGTAGGTAGTGTGCCAGGAACAACCCAAAGTCCATGGCCAAGGCGGAAAGCACGGTGAGCAACACGATCGAGCCAATACCCCGCGAAAGCTCGAAGGGAGGAAAACCAAGGTATTCATACAATAATTCGCCTACCACCCTAACTGTGGCGAGTGATAGTGCAGTCACAACGGGGAATAGCAACAAGCCAAAGGCGATCCGGTTGACGATGAAATAGCGATAGTCCAAAAGTGCAGACCTGTGCAGGTATATTGCCTTCGGTGCGAGATAACGCAGAAAGCGCTTTACGGAGAACGCAGTGCCTCGCTTGTCACCGAGGCAGAATGTCAACAGGGCGATCGCAAGCGAAGCGCATAGATATAACCAATAGATCCGGTGCCCCGGCGTTATAATCGCCAGAAATGGATCGCTGATACGGTTGAACAAGTACTCCAAGACCCGCTCCACGTCGTGTTATTTGTTCAGTCCAACACTAACTCGCTCTCCAAATGGGACAGACGCCCATGATGTAAGCGAAGCCGGCGAGTGGTATCCGACGATGGCGAGTAATCTCGCACACCTGAACCGACTCAATCTTCGGCGGTTTGCCCCAATAAATGCATGAGATCACGCACCACGTACCCAGCCTAACGCGCGTCTTTTACATCTCCGTGCGACGCTATGCGCACGCGGGACTCTTTAAGCCCAAAAAGGACGGCATCGTTGTGCAAGTCCTTGCCGAGCACTAAACGCACTTGAATGTCCGTACGTAGCTCGTCACTTCTCACGACGGCCATAGGGACTTTCAGAGCGGCACTAAGCCCAGTCGCCGCGGCGCGATAGCCTTCACGGTATTGGATTTCCGTAGTCGCTTGGTCGAAGGGGCGCTGATTAGTCAGCAGTGCCGTCTGCACACCGGCGTGATTTAACCTCTTCGCCACCCGGCCCGCCAGCCCTGTGACACCGTTACCGTTCGAAACCTCGAGCCGAACCTGCTCCAGCTCGGCTATCGATGTCTTCGAACTGTTCTCTTCCAAAAGCGCCGCCTCGCTGACGACATCTCGACCAAGTAGCAATCGAACATTAATGCCATCACGCAGCGCATCGTTTTTCACAAGGTCTATCGGCGCTTGCAGCGCACCGCCTAACTTAGCTGCCTGACGCTGATAACCGTCACGATATTGAATTTCTGTGCTCGCCTGCTGGAAGGGCAGGTGATTAGTCAACAGCGCGGTCTTAAGGCCGATGCCTTCCAGCAACTTCGCTACCCGTGCTGCCATACCCGTAATGCCGTTGCCATTCGAGACTTCTAGGCGCAACGACTCGGGCTGCACAAAGGAATTATGCTTGCTTGGAGACGGGCCTGGCCTTGCCGGCAATGCGACGGTCTTCTCCTCTGCTGGCCCGGTTTCGCGCTCTCGCAATTCGTAAACGTTCGGAGCCACCGCTACGAGGGCAATGTCAGGTTGCGCGCCGGTCAATTTGTCCGTTACTGCTTGAGTGCTATGCACCCTCGGCCCCGCCGACGCCCTGGCGACCGCAGGTTTTCGAGTATTTTTGGTATCGAACTGTTCGCCGTCCCTTCGCCCAAGGCTGAGATTTCGCAGGATCTTCTTGTTGGTGGGATCGAGACGCCTTGCCTCCTCTAAGGCGCTCATGGCCCTATCGTTTGATCCCTGCAGAAGGTAGGCATACCCTAGGTTGTTGTAAAGATACGCCGACCGCGGCGTAACGGCGATCGCGTCCCGGAACTCGCGAATTGCCTCTTCATATCGCCCCTGCCGAGCATAGACGACACCCAAGCCGTTATGCGCTTCCGCCAAGCCAGGATCGCGATCCAGCGCCGCTTTATAGGCAGTGATCGCTTGGTCATAACGTACCCGCCGCTGGTAATACTGGCCCAAGCGATACAGTTGTTCCGCTGTCTGGCCGCCATCCTTGATACCGTACACGGGCTCAACTTGCCAGTTCGCTTGATCGGACGTTGATGCGCAACCGACCATCGAAAACAGGCCGCAGATGCTCAATGCAATGGTCTTCTTCCTGAACATGGTTGCCTCCTATATTAGCTCCCGGTCGCGATGGGAAAAAACACACGGTAGATGCTGATCACGGCGGGCCCCATGAGAACGATCATCAGCGAGGGGAAGATGCACATGATCAGCGGGAAAAGTAGCTTCAGCGGAATTTTTGCGGCCGCCTCTTCGGCTCGGAGGCGACGTGTCGTGCGAAGGGAATCTGAATGCACTCGCAACGAATCGGCCATACTGGTCCCGAACCGGTCCGCCTGTACCAACATCGCGACGAATAGGCTTACTTCGTCCACTCCAGTTCGAAGCGCCAAGTTATGTAGTGCTTGATTCCGGCTCGCGCCAGCCCGCAACTCGAGCCCCACGAGCTTCAGTTCCTCGGCGAGGACGTCGCTTTTGATGCTCATTTCTTCGCTCACACGTGCGATCGCCGCATCAAGTCCGAGACCGGCCTCTACTGAAATCGTCATGAGGTCGATAGCATCAGGAAATGTTTCGAAGATCTCCAACTGCCTCTTTGCGATTCGTGACCGCAGATAGAGGTTCGGCAAGTAATACCCAGCGGCTGCCAAACCCACCAGCATCATTAGCGTTGTGTTGAAATTGACAGGAACGCTCGTGAGCCCTGTTAGGAGTATGAACATCAACGGCAGAACGCCGGCCAGGACTGTCTTCGATCCGAAGAAGACCACTGGCGCGCTGTCTGCGCGGAACCCGGCATGCATGAAGCGATGTCGCAGGGGGGAATTTTCCCAACCACCTTCAGGTAGGGACAGTTTTCCTGCCGGAGCTAATGCCTCTACGATCCGCTCGCGCCACGGACTTTCATCGGACGTCGGTCCGATCTGCTCCGCGCTCGCGCCCATCGCTTGTTTGAGTCGCGCCTGAAGCGGCCCTCGCGACAAATAGGCCAAGACCGCCCAGGAAAGGCCAACGGTTGCGAAGAAAATAAGCAAAAGCGTCAGAATTTGTATCGTCGCGGTCATCGTTACGCCTTCCTATTTATGCAGCTTCTGCTACTCGTTAAACCCGAATCTTGACGATGCGCCACATCCAAACGATTCCTATCACCATGAACGTCGCCCCAATCCATATGGTGATAACGCCCGCCGGATCGTTCCAGAGAACGCTCATGAACTTGGGGTTGATCAAGTTAAGAATCGCCACTAGACCAAAAGGCAGTATGCTGAGAATCCATGCTGACACTCGTCCTTCGGTCGCAAGCACGCGAATCGTACCCAAAAGCTTGAAACGAGCACGGATCAGTGATGCGAGTTTGTCCAGCAGTTCCGCGAGATTGCCGCCGGTTTGTCGCTGAATGCTCACCGCAATCACAAAAAACCGGAGATCAGTTAACGGTACTCGTGCTGCCAGATTCATCAGCGCATCCTGCATCGGCACGCCGTAGTTCACTTCATCGAAAGTGATTCGAAATTCCTGGCCAATGGGATCGGGCACCTCTTGCCCTACCATCTGCACCGCGCTGGGAAAGGCGTGCCCGGCGCGCATGGCTCGTGCCATGAGCTCGAGCGCATCGGGGAGCTGCCGGTCAATGCCATCAAGGCGCTGTCGCCGCGCACGCAAGACATAAATCAAAGGCATTGCCGCCGGGCCCAGAACGAGCATCGGCGCAACCCAGATGGGGACCGGCAGTATTAGCCACACTAAGAAACCCGCCAGGGCGGCTGCCCCAGTGATACCAAGAAACTTTGAAACGGAAAGCTCTTTTCCGGACTGCATGAGCACGCGATCGAATTCATGCAGCCGAGGCATCCGCAACAAAAACTGCTCGATCGTTGATGCCTTGCCCGACATGCGGTTTTTGATGAACTCGGATTGCTCCCAAGCATGGCCGCCGGCGGAGAGAGCCTGCAGCCTGCGCTGGATGCGTTTTGCCTCCGCGCCGCGATAGGAATTCCATAGCAGATAGGCGCCCTCAATGAGCAATACCACTGCAATGAAACCGACAACAACGAAAAGCAGAAACATGTTATCCATGGCTAATGCTTACTCGAATATTCGCGAGGGCTCGAACACGTCCTCGCGCACGTTAATTCCAAAGCTACGCAGCCGCTGCATAAACTTGGGTCGGATGCCGGTGGCACGGAAATGTCCCTGCACGGTACCGTCTGGCGCTATGCCGGCCTTTTCGAACAGGAAGATCTCCTGCATCGTGATGATGTCGCCCTCCATACCCGTGATCTCCTGGACGCTTATCACTTTACGAGAGCCGTCCACCATTCGGGCGGCCTGAATCACGACGGAGAGCGCCGAACTTATTTGATAGCGCATGGCCTTTGGGGGGAGGTTGAGTCCCGACATCCCCATCATGCTTTCGAGGCGGGTGAGCCCATCCCGGGCACTATTGGCGTGGATTGTGGTCATCGATCCCTCGTGACCCGTGTTCATCGCCTGTAGCATGTCCAACACCTCGGCTCCGCGTACCTCGCCAAGAATGATGCGGTCTGGACGCATGCGCAGACTGTTTCGCACCAGTGCGCGCTGGGTAATCTCGCCTTTTCCTTCGATGTTGGGTGGACGCGTTTCCAGCCGCACGACGTGGGGTTGCTGAAGCTGAAGTTCCGCAGCGTCTTCGATGGTGACGATCCGTTCCGTCGCTGGTATATGGCCAGACAAAATGTTAAGAAGAGTGGTTTTACCAGAGCCCGTTCCGCCGGAAATGAGTATGTTGACCTTGGCCTTAACCAACCCCGCCAACAGCTCGGCCATGTCCGGCGTGAAGGTTTTGAGCCGCAGCATATCCTCCGTTTTCAGGGGAACGACTGCGAAGCGGCGAATAGACAGTAGCGGCCCATCCAATGCCAGCGGCGGTATGATGGCATTGACGCGGGAGCCATCAGGGAGGCGCGCGTCCACCATCGGGCTCGACTCATCGATCCTTCGGCCGACGCCGGACACTATTTTGTCAATAATTTTTAGGAGATGGGCATTGCTGCCGAATCGAACATCGGTGAGTTGGAGCTTTCCGAAGCGTTCCACATACACCTGCTTGTAGGTATTTACGAGGATGTCCGATACCGTAGCATCCGCGAGCAGCGGCTCTAAGGGACCTAGGCCGAGCACTTCATGCTGGACGTCCTGAACGATTTGCTGGCGCTCGGTTGCATTGACCGCGGCACCCTCCTCGCCCAACAAACGCTCAACGATGCTTTTGATCTCCATGCGGACCCGCTCCGGCGGGAACGCCTCCAGCGCGGCGAGGTCCACCCTTTCCAGGAGCTTTCGGTGAATGCGCACCCTAAGATCGTGATAAGCGGAATCGCCGCGTGGGGTCAGTTTTGCCGACACCTCCTGGGTGGTCGTCTCTTTCGGTCTTGCCTGCTCTAAGCGCTGCCTCAGCGACATGGTTGTCATCTCCAAAGAATTGGCGTCACGATTTTTCCGTTTATCCGGCGCGCCGGAACGTGCTCAGCCAGCCACGCTCTGGCTTGACGGCAACGAGCTTGTCGGCCATCTCGCGCAAGGCTTTCGATACGGGATCGCGCGCGGCAAGATTCAGAATGGGGATGCCTTGGTTGATGGAATCCGCCACTGCGCCAAAGCTATTCGGAATACACCGAGATATCTCGTGCCCGAGCGCGTTCTCGACATCAGGCACGCCGATTACCCCCTTCTTTTCCTGTCGGTTGATCACCAAGTTCACCTTATCTTTTCCATAACCCAACGCACCGAGCGCATTGAGCAGGCGTTTCGCATCCCGCAAGAACGGCAGTGTTTGCTGCAAAACAGGAAAGATGAGTTCCGAGTGGTCCATGGCGCGCAGCGTGACTTCGTCTAACGATCGCCCCGCGTCAATAATGACAAAGTCGTAGTTGCTGACGGCAACCCAGAGCAAAGCATCAACCTGTTCCGGGCGAATTTGCAGCGCTTGGTCGGGTTCCTCAGGTGCTGCCAGTACATGATAATTTGGCAATACATGAACCGTGCTGGATGACAGAAACGAACCGTCCAGACGATGAATTTGTTGAGTAACTTCTGCTAGATTTGAGCTCGGCACCCGGTCAGAAACGTAAAGCGCTGCATCGCCAAATTGTCGATTCAGATCGATCAAGGCGACCCGATGTTTGTTGTGTTGCGCCAACGCATACCCAAGATTTGTCGCCAGGAATGTGGCCCCGCTACCGCCCTTGCAGCCAATGAACGACAAGATCCTCCCCTTCTTTTGGGGGGATACGCTAAGTGCCATCCGCTTCTGAATTCGTCCCACCGCATCAGTTAAAGCATCCTTGTGGACGGGCAAGGGCAAGATATCGCGCAGTCCAATACGCATGGCGTGCCGCAGGAATTCCGGCGTCTGGTTCGGCGAAAGCATGATCACCGCCAAACCGGGGTGCTTTGGCGTCACGCGCTCCAGGGCGAAAAGCTCATCCTCACTGCCACGGATGCCCTCCACGATCAACACATCTGGATTCTCGTGCTCCACAACACGTCCAGTCTGCTCGACCCCGCCCGGGTGCCTGACAATCCGCAGTGAGCCATCCCAGCCCTGAAGACTGGCGCACACATGCTCCATTGTCGGCTTCTCCTGCGCAATGACCGCGATTCTTAGGTTTGTGACCATACTTTTCTCAACTGCATCCCTAAACATGATTATTTGGCTCCCGAAGTAGCTTGATCACACACACACTGGGTTAATTTCACCGGCCGCGTTGACGCTCTCCAAGCTCTCGCGCGGTAGCGACGTATTGAATGGCGGGACAGGAAAAGCCGCGTAAAGAAATGGAATGGCGGGCGTGAAGGTGGCGCCGGTGATGCCTACTTGCACATCTTGGCAATTCGATTTATTGCACCCGGCTGGAAAGTATTGGACGGATATTTGCGCGGCAGACAACGAGAGTTGAGGCAGCCGTGCTTGCATTTCCGCTTTGATGGCCGCATCGTTGATATCGCATACGACTGCCATCCTCGCCCCCGTCCGGGTCGCTTCGGCTACCATCTCAAGGGTATACATCCAGCGACCGAACTCGATGATCGCCATTAACAATGTCACGAACACGATAGCGATCAAGGCAAACTCGACTGCGACGGCGCCACCTTGACGATCCTTGCTTCCCGAGAGTTTCATCGCGCTAACCCTACAAAATCTGTCGCATCGTCACAGCGATCGGCCCAAAGTTGAACGAACCGACTCCGAATAACGCCGGCGAAAACGGCGCCATTGACTGGAACATATAAGGGCTATTAGGGCCGCCAATAGTAAGTGTCACCAGGTTTATGACGCCGTTGCCCGTCGAAACATTGGCGTGCGTGGCCGGACAGTTGCTTCGGTCGCAAATGCTGACCATCGCCGTCGTTAGACCGGGGAGCAACGGCGTCCCGGAGCACGTCCTGTTCCCATAAACCGCTGTACAGGCCGCCTGATTTTTTAATGACGCATAATTTATGTCCGCCGGCGTTTGGGTTGACATCAATCGCGCCCCATCTCGCGCGGACTTAGCCAACGTGTCGTAGTAATACATGGCCCGACCGAATTCGGTAATTCCGGTCACGATAACGAGCAGCGGAATGAGCACAATGGCAAATTCGACTGCTGCGACCCCTTTTTCCCGTGGCCTGAAGGTCATCTCGAGGCTCCTTACTGGACCAGCACTGGAATAAGTGGCCCAAAGCTTCCGCCCGCCAACCCCGAGGTGGCGCAAGGCGAGAGCGGGTCATTGGACGCACCCACATATTCCATCGAAACAACATCGCCCGGAGACGTGATCGGATGCAGTAACAGAACGCACGCGTACGAAATAATCGGCACCGTCTGTGAGCTCGCCCATCCACTGCAATCAACGATTGGGGCCACGGAAAGCCGCCGCGTTGAAGCTCCGAATGCTGCGAACTCAGCTGCGGTAGCACTGCTGTAGGCGCCGCTGAGAGATAAGCCCGTTGCGCCATTACCCTGATAGGGAGTGTTGCCCGGGCGCTGCACATTGAGAAAATTGTCCACAGCTCCGTTTTGCGCAGGCCAGGACGTGGCGGTATAGGTGAAGCCCGTATAGTCAGGCGCGGCGGTATCTACCTGAGGATTACCAGCTCCGGGTTGATATAAGCCGAATCGTGAATTCCAGGCTTTGGCTGCTGCATTACCTAGAACACCGGTCTGGCCCACAGGGGTCCCAATGGATGTAGTGCACATACCGGACCCGGTAAGGAGGTCGGCCAGTTCTGCCGCCCCACCAGCCGCCGTCGTGAAGTCAATCCAATTGAAGCTTCCAGTCAGTCCTCCGCCCGCGTCGAACTTGCCGTTAAACCATTGCCCGGGTGTAAAGCCGTAGTTGGGTGGCGACGTATTCTGAGCACACAAACCCAGCGGAATAGCGCAGGCCGTTTGCCCGTGGGCCAGCGTCGCAACGGCCTGAGCACCGACGTCCACGGACGGACCGAATCCAAGAATCGCTGTCAGTGTGGTCGGAAAAGCAGGGAACTTCAGCGTGCACATCGCATATCGGGAATCATCGGTCGCGCCCCCTGTCCTGGTCTGGTAGTTCGAATTGGGGCTAAGCGATGTGCTAAAAGTGATATCGGAGGCGGCAACGGGAACCCCAGTACTTTGGAAGTTGGCCAGATTGCGTGTTCCTGCTGCAATTCCGGCGTTTTCAGCGCGAAGTAGGGCATTCGGGCTGCCGTCCAGTTCTTGCGCGGCCGCCAAGGCGCAAGCGTCAGCCGCGTTAAACAACTCGGTTTTGGCCACGTAAAACCGTCCCAGGTCTATGGCAATGCCCAGAAAACCCACCAACACGACCAGCATCAGCGCGGTCGTTACAGCGACGGCGCCGTCCTGCGGGTGGCCGAGGTAGCTTTGCATTCGCACAGTAGCCTCGCGGCAACTCGACCTTCAATTACTGAGGTTGGCCTGAATTAATATTGATGACGTTAAACGTCGGCGGTGGCGTCTTGAACGATTCGTCGTAACGATCCATCGATTCCTTTCCGGCCTTGCCGTCTAACCCGCTCACCGGGTCCGTGTTCCTCGAAGCATCGGGATTGAGCGTCTGCTGACCTTTTGCAGCATTCACTGCGTGACCAAACTTGCTGTCCAGATACGGCGCCTTGGTAGCGCACCCGCTAAAAACGGCCAAGCTGATCAAACTAAGCAACATTTTGTATTTGATTGGGTTCATGCCTTGCTCCTTATTTCGTCTCAAATCCACCCGACGATTCGGTGGTGGCGTCTGGATGCTTACCTTCCAATTTCCCGTTCAGGTAAAGATCGGCCGGCGACGGCTCGATGAAGTTGTCAGTCGGCAGCGCGTAATTGGCAGGCAAGGGCTTCACCAGGCGCGGCGTGATCACGAACATCAGTTCAGTCTTATCTTCCCGGAACTCGGTGCTACGAAAGAGTGCTCCGACTATCGGTATATCACCGAGACCCGGAAACTGGTTGATGGATGCCACGGCGTTGGACCGGATCAGTCCCGCGATCATGAAACTCTGCCCGTCATTCAGTTGTACTGTCGTTTCGGCCCGGCGTACCAGGAAGGAAGGAAGCACTGAGGTAACTCCGTTCACCGTGGTGAAGGGCGTTCCGGTTTCCTGTAGTTCAGAGACCTCGGGCGCCACTTTCAGGTTGATGCGTCCCCCTTCCAAAACCATGGGCGTGAACTTCAGACCGACGCCGAATTCCTTCTCCTCCAGTGTGATATTTGCGAGGCCCCCGATAGCGGTACTACGTGCGACTGGTATAAACACCTTACCGCCGGCACGAAAGCTTGCCTCCTGCCCACTGATCGCCATGATATTGGGCTCCGCCAACAACTTGATTAATCCGTTATCTTCCTGGGCGTCGAGCTGGACGGAACCATGCGAGCCAGCGATGGAGGCAGCACCTAGCAATTGGTTGAAGAAATTTGATCTTTGCAGAATGTTATAAGTCCAATTTCCAGACTGATCGAAGGCCTGCGCCTGCACGCCTAACTTGACGAGCAATCTCTTCGCGATCTCCGCAACCTTGACTTCGAGCATGACCTGCATCGGCGCTTTGATCTTCAGCATATTAATGACTCGCGGTCCGGCAACCCCGGCGGTCGCTACAACATCTTGAGTCCTCCCCACCTGAATGTTTGTCCCCTGTCCGTCTTTACCACCGACCGCTACCGGAAGGACGAGGCCTCGCACCAGTCTGCGTATCCATGCCTGGGCGATTTCCACGGCCTGCTGCGCTTTGACCGCATCGGACACGCTTCCCGTGAGCACAATTGAGTCGGCCGACGATCTGACCTTGATGTCGGTCTCGCCCGGGAGCAATGTCTGTAGCTCCGTTTCGAGCAGAGTCGAATCGGCACTTACTTGCACGTCAATGACTGTGGCCCGATTGCCGGTTACCCACACGATGACATTGGTGGTACCCAGATCCTTTCCCAGGAAGTAAATCTCGCGTTGGCTAATAAGAATCACGTCCGCTATCGTCGGGTTGCCCACAGAAATGCGGCTGATCGAGACTGGCATCCGTAGAAGGGTTGATTTACCGACCAAAAGATTCATATTGGGACCGATCTGCGCCGGACCTTCGGACAATGTCCCGGGTAGCGCTCTTGTGATCACTCGGGGAGCGACGGCGGGCGGCACCGTAGCAGGAATAGAAGGAAGTTGTGCGGACATGAGAGGGACACGCGTGGCCGGTCGTCCCGCTTCCTGGATGAGTTGTGCCGTCGACCCGGTCACATGAGGCATATGCGACATTGCCGTCTCTCCTGTGAGATCCGCAGCACAGACGGAAAACGCCCATACGGCTGCTACCATCGAACACGCTGTGCTTCCTAGCATCCGATAGTTGATCTCGCCGAGCAGATTGACTCTCATATTGCTACCCCTCGTTAACGATAGTTGGTTTGGCGATAACGTTAGAATTGCACCGAAGACTTGTGCACGCCCTTGATCATTTCCACTTCTTCTTTCTTGGGCGGCACTGCGCGGCGGACCGGCCGGCTCCGTTTTACCGTGTTCACCGCCTTGCGAGTTTCGACTTTCGGCTCGGGTGTATTAGCTGCAAGGAGATCGCGCTTGCGCGCGCCCGCACTGATCGTCCCATTCTTGTCGAGTTGATTTCGCAGTACCAGCGACAAGCTGCCGATAGAACGCGCGAGATCAAGCTTCTCCGCCTGCTCCGGTGTCACTTCCAAGGTCACCGCGCTGACTACCTTTGGCTTAGTCTCATCGCGGTTTGCCTCTTGGGCCACGGCCAAAACCAGGATTTGCTCCAACACTATTTTGGAAACGGGTTTGTCGGCCTCATCTTTGGTGTTCACCATGACATCCACCAGGTTTCCCGGCAGCGCGAATCCGGCAACGCCGATTACCTCATTGACCTTAACGGTAATCGCCCGTTTGCCCTCGCCGATAACGGAGGACAAACCACCCTTTGTTCCCAACGGCGCGAGCTTGTTGAGCAGGACAGGCTCGTTGCGTTGAAGGGTTGTCTTGACCACCCTGCCATCCACATCGTCTTTTTTCTCAACAACGCCGTCGGGCAAACTGCCTCGTGGCCACTCCACCACCCGTAGCATGTCTGCCGTGAGCGCCGAACCCAGCTGAATTTCTCTCGCTGCCACTACGACAGACTTGGTTGCGAGCGAAGGCTGCTGGCCGAGCCACTGGGCAGCGACTACGACTGCGGCTAACCCCATGACTAACGACACCACAATCATCAATACAGCGCTCTTGTTTCTCATGTTGCTGCTCCTTTACTTAATTGTTGCGGTATTTCCCGATGCAAAGTAGTTGTCCCACGCCCAGTCCAGAAGATCTCGCGAAAGCTCCGGCGGCACACCGCGATAACGTGCCTGATCCCGCACTTGCCCAAGTAAATCCCGCGGCGTGCACGCCAGTAATGGTCTCCGTTCGCGCTCGAACTTGGCCACGAGGTAATCGATAGCGCTTTCCGTATGGGGGATCCCATATGACTGGCAAACCTGCTTGCAGACGGCTCGATACTGGACCTCCTCGAGCGCGCCCAGCGCGATCTTGTAACCGAGCCGCCTGAGAAACGCGTCGTCCAGCAAATCCCGAGGCGATAAGTTGGTACAGAACACCACGATGACATCGAACGGCACCATGAATTTTTCGCCGGTGTGCAGCGTCAGAAAATCCGCCCGCCGATCCAGGGGAACAATCCATCGATTCATGAGATCTCGCGGCTGCACCAACTGTCGCCCCAGATCGTCAATGATGAAGAGCCCGTTATTGGCTTTGAGCTGAGGTGGCGCAGCGTAAAAGCGGGTACCTTCATCAAAACGCAGGTCCAGCAGACCAAGCGTCAGTTCCCCACCGGCCATCACGACCGGCCGGCGGCATTCGACCCAGCGCGGATCGCCAGTTAGTCCATGACTTATTGACGGTCTATCGTCTTTGGGCGTCTCGATGCGTTCATGGCAGAGCGGGTCGTAAACCTGGATTACTTGGTTTTCCACCAGGATGGCGTATGGAACCTGTACGCCCCCCTTCAGGAGTCGGGCGAGCTTTTCAGCCACAAAGCTCTTGCCACTACCCGCCGGCCCATACACGAAGATGGCGCGACCAGAGTTCAATGCAGCGCCAAACTGGTCGAGGACGCGATCGCTAATGACGATCCCGGAAAACGCACCTCGCATCGACTCACGATCCACTGAAAGGTCGATGATCGTCTGTCGCTGAATTTGCGCAAGGTACGCCTCGAGGCTAACCGGCGCAGGACCGGCGTACTGGCACATGCGCAGATATTCCGCGGTGCGCTCACGCCCGAGATCGGTCAGGGCAAAAACCAGATTGATTCCCGTGCTGTTGCTGGTCACCTCGACCATGCGCTCGCGACGAAGAAAGTCGATCACTGGCTCCAGGACCCCGGGGGCAAGCTTTACACGTACCGCAAGATCAGCGAGTCGCTGTGGACCCGTGATAAAGAAAGTCTTACAAACGAGCTGCGCTATGAATAAGAACGGAAGCCCGGTGTCCTCGACGGTTCTAGGGGTGACAGGTGTGTAACCGTCTTGCCCTTTGCCGTGATAATCGACCGCTTTGAGCAGATTGGAGCCAGACATTGGCGTTTTCCTGTTTTCCGTAGGCGCAAGTCGGGTTTAATAGAAGTAACGCAGCGATAACCACGTTGCAGTGCCAAATGCAATGGCCAGGGCGTACGGAACTTTCGCTGTCGTGTCCGTGCGAGGGTCGAATACGGGGCCATCAACAGCTGCCAACTTGGCCGCCGCGCCAAAAAGGATCAATCTCACATTCCTTAGCATTCTTGCGAACACTCCCGCCCTGACCGCAATAACCATGGCAAGAACCGCGCCAACAACAAAGGTACATAGCACTGCTCCAATAGTGTCGATTGGGCCCAAAAATGCGCCCACCATCGCCATCAGCTTGGCATCGCCCGCGGCGGCGCCGCGTAAAAGGTAAAGCGGCAGCAGAGCGCACAGTCCGACCCCGAGTCCCGCCAGTGACTTTAAAAACCCCAGGCCTATCGGCATCACGTCCGCTGCGCTCGAGCTCGTGGTAAGGCCCATATGAAACAGCAGACCCAGGGCCGCCCCCCAAAAAACGATTGCGTTGGGAATGCGGTAGCTCCGGATGTCGTGCCAGACCGCCGTCAAGAGTAGAGCCCCGAGTAAACCGAGGCCGACAACCCCGACACTGTGTCCGGTACTGAAAATCTGGTTCACTAATAGACCTGTATAAAGTTGAGCTATTTCGGTGACCCAGCTCGCGTTTGGAGGGCGAGCTGGGTGCGCCTTGTTATCAACGGCTCTCGATTACCCGCCAAACGGCGTCGAGCAATTAGCCAAGCTCGGTGTCGTGACGCAGGTCGAGACGTTGTTGAGGAAGGTGTTTAGGCTCAACCCCAGCGCGCTTGCACCGACCGTAAACGCGATGGCGATGAGGCCCGCCAGGAGTGCATATTCCACACCATTTGCACCTTCTTCTTCTCGGACAAAACGTACAACTGCTGCTACGAAGTTTTCCATTTCGCAACCTCCATTTTGTTTAACCAAACTGGCATCCCACTGACAGGACCCGTCTGCCGGCTGCATTGCCTTCGTGTTGAAAACCTGCTGGCCGGCATACGCCCGCAAAGTATGCACGGATGATGCCAACCTTTTGAATGGCCAATATGGACCGGCCTTTTAAGGACATCGCGACCAACGTGGTTAGGTTGATTTGACTGCAAGAGGCTGCTGCGCAGCCAACGTTCGTGACTTAATACCGGCTTTCAAACAAAACACATCTAGTGGAAGCGCGAAGAGAATGCGCAACGCCTAGTCAAGTTATCGTCAACACCTGTCGGTAGTTCGACATTTCGAATTGACCCGACGGGCTCGTTTCTTGTGCCAAGTTAAATGAAGTGCTTAACCTGGAGAAAAGAGTCGGACGTTGGCATAAAAGCGATTTGTCAGTCGCACTCCCAGCCTTGCGCGGCGCTGCCCGAGAGCAAGGCTCGTGGACTGCGAGCCCTGATCGCTGTGATGAATGACATCGGTCCGGCGGCACTGCGTGCTCGCCATGTTGAGCGCCACAAGCACCAAATCAGCGCTCATCTGATCGCCGATCGACCAGCCCACCACGCGCCGACTCCAGACGTCCAGAACGATGGCCAAGTAGATGTAGCCGACCCAGGTTGGCACTTAGGTCAGGTCGGCCACCCGGAGCTGATTCGGCTCTCTGGCGGTGAACCGACGCTTGACCAGATCGGGCGCCGGGCGCTGCGCGGGATCTCATTTAGTCGTCACTACGAAACCACGGCGCCGGCTCACACCGCGAATGTGAGCCGCCCAGCATCAAGCGGGCAAGCCGCTTGCAACCTACCCGCGTGCCCCGCTCGCTCAGCTCGGCGTGGATGTTGGGGCTGCCAAAGGTGCCGTCAGAAGCGGCGTGGATCGCCCGGATGCGCCCGGTCAGCACCGCATCCTCGAACGCTTGGCACGAAGGTGGACGTTTCCGCCACGCGTAGAATCTACCCGCCGATACCTTGAGGACTTGGCACATCTTGCGCACCGGGAAGGTGCGCCTGGCTCGCGTTCACGAGTTCGAAGAGGCCCCGTTCCTGCCGGCGAACCAGGCCATAGCCTTTGCCAAGATGTCACGCTCCACCTGCAGCTGCCGCACCTGGCGGCGCAGGCGGGCGAGCTCCTCGTGCTCGGCACTCGTCAACGAGCCTGCCTTGCCACGCGGCGGCTTACCGCTGTCGAGGTCCACTTGCGCTGCCCAATTACGAATCAACTGAGTGTTACAGCCGAATTCACACGCCAGCTCCGCCGGGTTACGGTCGGCACGTACCAGTTCGACCATCTGTTGGCGAAACTGCGCCGGATACGGCAGCTGAGACTTGGACATGATGGACGCCTTCCTCCCAACCAATGACGTGTCGAGGAAAGGGGATCAACTCCAACTCCACGATGTAAGTAGCCCCCACGGTTAGCGCACTCATGGGGAAGAGCATGTTTGTCGGGGCAGCTAGTTCGCCATGCGCTTACACCATCCGCTCACATCTTAGCTCTTGAAATGGTGTGGGCCGAGATGCATCAGGACGGCGCTCTCCATGGCAAGCGCCTGAAAAACCTCAAAGGCTTTTGTCGGGTCAGTATAGCTTTTCTGCACATAGGAATTCTCGTCGAGTCCTCGATGGTCGTCGCCGTCTCGTACCGATGCCATGCGCAGCAAGATTATTGGAAACGGCGTTTCGTTTCGTCGGCGCTTCTCTCGTATTGCATTCGCTACGCAGACCTCCAATACAATCCGGACGCCGCGTCCATCATGCAGGTCCCACCAGTTTACAAACTCAGTAGTCTCCCCAACCCCATTGTCACTTCTGCGGGCGTCAGTTTCATCAATCCAAGGCATTACGTTGAACGCTCGGACGTTTTCTGCAGCGGTTCCACTGTGCCGCAAGGCTCGAGACACGTTCGGAACCAAACCAGCTATGGTTACGGAACACGCCCTCAGCCGACGAGAATGAGCAGTTGCGGCGTCTTCAATCGTTGGAATCTCCCATTCGAGCACTTCCTGCCCCTGAAGCCCTTCGTGGGCTTTAAGGGCCTTGTCCCGCAGCAGCAACAGCCAGTGGTTAACTGTTTTTATGGATGACGCTAACGGATCATCACCAAGCTGTGTAGTATTGGCGTGTTGCTCCGCAGAAGCCTTTGGCAGCGCAATGTCGCTGAACTGGCTTGTTTTCGCTTCCGTCGTCGATTCGGTAATTCTCACCGCCACGCCAACGTCATCACCATGGAACTCCGTGCGGACGACGGCTCCCCGGCATCTCTGCATGACCCTGCCGGTGGCAGTTCGCTTTTCAATCGAAAAGCGGATTGAGTCCCCATATGAAAACACACCGCTCTTCCAAAAGAACACGCCGGAGGGGCTCACGTCACGGGTAATGCCGGTCGCGTTATCTAAGATCACTGGCAGCGCAATTTGAATCCGCCTGCTACGTCTTCGTTCTGCAAGCCGTCCTGTCATTCCGGCCATGTAAGTCCGATGCACTAATTGTGCGCAAGGCAAACACAGCCCGGCTTAGGTTACCCCCTCCACATGCGATAAGTGGCGACGCGGCAGAAACCCCGAAATACTTCGAGCTGCCCAACAACCCGAGTTTTTCAAGAGAGCAGGCAGAAAGCGGGCACTACCTGTCAGACAGAATCTCCGAATTCGTCCGCCAACGGGCATCAAGCATTCTGGCCAGTAGAGAGTTCTGCTGACCCCGACGCACGTTCCAAGTCACCCCGCATCACCGCGATCTCGTCCGAAAAGCGCGCAAGAGCCGGATATCTTTCCCGGAATGCTCTCCGGCTTGCCTCTGCATCCAGGTCAACCAGCACACTTGCGGGCGGATGGCGGTGTCCGGGGCGCACAGTTCCCCAATTAGTGACCAAATCCTCCAGGATTTCTTTGGGTCTCGGCTCTGGCTCCACGTACCGTACCAGTCCAAACCTCATCATTCTCGTGATCAGCACGATACTGACGGCGAGCTTATGCTTGGACCCCGCTGCATCGTGTTTCAGGACGCTCTCGGCGAATCGTTCCTGCCGGTCAACCCACTCGACGATCCCTCGGCGAGAATGCGTTTCGAGTTCATGCATGTCTTTCTCCCCTGTGATGTACCGTGAATGATCAATCTTTTCTTTTGGCTCTCTCCGATTGCGCCCGCCCTCGTTCTCGAGCTTAAACGCCAAGCGGAGAGACTTAAGGAACCCTCGACGCTTCCAATTTCTTGCCGCCGAATCGGTTCCACTGCAGTTCTGGTAATTCTTACTGCAACCCCGACATCGTTACCTCGTGGCTCTACACGGACCACCGTGCCTTCGCATTTCCATACTATCCTCCTCGTGTCGGGGTTAAGTCCTATCGAAAAGCTGAATAGTGTCGCCAATGGCATCCGCGCCACTTACCCAGAAGTGCGCGCCAGATGCGCTCATGTCCC
>Ga0256867_10000022_pt1 | contig 57597 bp, 52 predicted proteins | sample RVTome_15_FD_185939 | JGI IMG/M metagenome (GOLD analysis project Ga0256867, IMG submission 185939) | Soil microbial communities from uranium-contaminated site in the Upper Colorado River Basin, Wyoming, United States - RVT150D86 (HiSeq) ... | reverse complement strand
AGATCACCGCGTCGGCGAGACCCCGCTCGATGACGTCGCGCCCCGCCTGACCGATGTCCATCCCCGCTGGGGGTGTGGCGTGCTTGACCATGACATCGGCCCATACTTCGACGTCGGGTGCGACCACCATCCTCCGCCGTTGGATGTCGGCGGCCCGGCCCACGATGGGGCCCTGGTCGGTGAACATCGTTCCGGTGAGGACGTTTACCCTGATGAAGCGGGCACTGGTTGCCGCCGCGATCCCGAGGGCGGCAAGACCGTCGTTCCGCAAGACGTTGACCCCGACGGGGACGCCGGATCTGGTGACTGCGGCGACGGCCACGGTCATCGCCGCCACCGTCTCCGGGGGAACTTGGTCGGCGTGGAAGGGGGCGTCACCGAAGTTCTCAACGAGGAGGGCCGGGAACCCGGCGTCGATCAGAGTGGCCGCGTCGGCGACCGCGACATCGACGACCTCATCGATGGACCCACCGAACCGGGGCGAACCGGGAAGTGGAAGCAGATGGACCATCCCCACCAGCCTGGGGACAGGCGTTGTCACAGGTAGGTCTGAGCCAGCTCGACTGCCTTCTGGGCGTGATCGCCGGTGACCTTGAGCCGGGTCTCCTTGGGCGCGATGCGACGCACCGCGAGACGCGCCCAATCGGAGGCCGAGCCCTTGATGAGCTGATCGGTGTCCTCGGGGCCATAGATCCACTTCGAGTAACCGGGACCGATGACCTCGATGCGGACCGGCTCGTAGTGCTCGCCCGCCTGCTTGAAGGCATAGGGGAGCGTCTTCCATCCAAACCAGCACACGTGGCGGATACGTGGGGTGTCCTCGACCTCGATCCCCAGGGTCTCATAGATGTCCAAACCGTGCATCCAGGTCTCGGTGAGGCGGAACGTGGCGAAGGTGCGTGCGCTCATGTCCCCGGCGATCCAGGGCAGCCGGTCGCCTCCGCTCATGTGGGAGAGCGGCTCCACCACCTTGGCCCGGCCCCCGCGCCACCATTCGATGACATCCTGGGGCCGCATCGAGCGCCCCTTCTTCACCGGGCGCTGTCGAAGCGGCTCGATGTCGGTGGCGGCCTGCCACTCCTTGACCCGCTCCCCGTCCTGCAAGGCGTCGGCTCCGAGATCTTCGAAGTCGGCCAGGTGGGCGATCGTGTCCCGCACCGTCCAAGGCTTGTTCGGGGTGACCAGGTCCCACACCTTGATCGGGATCCGCTGCAGAGACTGATCCAGGAACTGTTGCTCAGCTACTAGGTCTGAAAGGATGTCGCGCACCCGCCAATTCTAGTCCTCAAATCGCGGAAACGACCAAGGGCACCCCAGGTCACCAGGGTCTTTCTGCCTGCTCCTCACTCATGCTGGCCGCTATCTCGGTGGTTTCCGGCAGACTGGCAAGGTCGTTGAGACGGTCGATCAGCTGACGAAGGCGGCCAAAATGGCGCCGATCGAAGTAGAACGTGATCCGGTTCTTGTCCAGAGCGTCACCGTCCTCGATCTCCGCCTGGTTGGGCTCGGTGCGTTCGATGGAGCCCTCGACGACGATGTCGGCGAACTCATCGTTCAGCGCGGCCAGCTCGTCGTCGGTTGGGGCTTGACGGAGCCGGAGGATCAGCTTTCCCGCGGTGAACCGCTGTGAGTGATAGTTGCTATAGAACTTCAAGATGTGATCGCACGCCTCCTGGGCGTCGGTTGTGTGGAGAAACAGGTGAAGGTCGGACTCGGAGATCAGACCACCGGCCAGCAGCTTGTCCTTGATGAAATCGATGAGTGGCTCCCAGTAGTCGGAGCCCTCCGCCTCCATGAGGACGATCGGATGGAGGTCCGACTTGCCGGTCTGGCTCAGGGTGATCAACTCGAAGGCCTCGTCGAGGGTCCCGAAACCGCCGGGGAGGATGACGAAGGCGTGTGACTCCTTGACGAAGCCGAGCTTGCGGGTGAAGAAGTACTTGAAGTTGACGGTGCGCCCGTGGGCGATGTAATCGTTGGCCGAGGCCTCGAAAGGCAGTCTGATATTCACCCCGTAGGAGTTCTCGATCCCTGCCCCCTTGCTGCCCGCCTCCATGATCCCGGGGCCGGCGCCGGTGATGACCCCCCATCCGTGGCTGGCCATGATCGAGGCGAAGTGCTCGGTGAGGGTGTAGTTGGGGTCGCCTTCGTGAAGCCGCGCCGAGCCATAGATCGTCACCTTGGGCTCGTCGTGACGGCTGAAGACCAAGTTGGAGTACCGCATCTCCTTCAAGGCGGTGTTGATCAGCTTGAGGTCACCCCGGGTCGCCCCGTCACGGTGCAACTTGAGCGCGGTGGTGATCAACTCTTCGATCAGATCGTTGTTGTCGTTCTCCGAGGAGTCGACGACGAGGCTGCGCAGCCTTTCGTTCAACTCCTCGTTGCCGAGGTCGTATGGCATCACTGGCACCGTAGTTCAGCGGGGCCATTGCGGTCAGAAAGGCTTCTCGGAGGGGCCTTTGCGGACCACGGCGCTCCACACGGTCTCGTAGTGGTCACGGTCGAAACGATCGACCTGGGGGAGCACGTACTCCTCCCAGGCCTTGCGCAGGGGGTCGTCCCGGTCGGAGTAGATCAGCAGACCGGTGGGGAGACGATCGAGCACCGAGCGCAAGGACAACGGGGTCTCTACCCGGGTCCCGGTGTCCGAGGCGTCGAACGAGGCGTTGATCTCCACGGTGAGTCGGGCGATGGCGTCGACGTAGACGTCCTTGAGGCCCGGGTAGCGACGTTGCAGCATCGCCTTGACCTGATCCTCCCCGGGGAAGCTCTTCTCCCAGATGACCCAGCGGTCGGCGAACGCCTTGTTGAGGGTCTGGGTCCCGGCGTAGTCCCTGATGTCGGTGGGGTTCATCGTCCCGAAGATCCGGACGTCGTCCCGCAGACTCACGGTCTCCCCATTGGGCAGGTCGATGGCGGCGTAACGATCGAGCAGGCCATGCAGAGCGAACAGGGTCTCGGCGCCCGCCGCGTTCAACTCGGACAGGTTGAGCAGCGCAGGGCCGCGGAGGGCCCGGGTGATGTCACCATCCTCCCATCGGCTCTCGGTTCCCCCCTTTCCATCCCCATGCAGATGGGTCGATCCGATGAGGGTCACATCGCGGACCTCACCGGTGAGAGGGATCCTGAAATAGGGGAGACTCATCGCTGCGGCGAACTGCTCGATGTCATGGTCCTTCCCGGTCCCCATGTGGCCGCGCACCGCGACGTGGAGCGGGACCAGCCCGTCTGCCTCCGCCCGCCTGGCCTGTTCCAGCTGGGCGAAGCGATACAACATCCCCAGGTCCACGTAGTTGGGGTCGGGCTCGGGGATCTTCCGCTCGCGCAGCTCGACGTCGTCGACGTCGTCAGGCAGATCGAACTTTTCCAGCTCGATGGGGGCCCCATCTCCGGTGGGGTCTTCGAACATAACGGATTCAGGCAATCTCTCGCTCCTTCTCTTGAAACTCGGATGCGCGCAGCCACCAGGTATCCATGCCCGAGAAGGCCAAACTCCTCCTGAGGGCGCCACGAGCGCCGTCGATCATGGCGTTGGTCAGTTGATCGGGCTCGGCCACCAGCTCGTGCCGGCGGTAGGCCTGATCGACGGTGTGGTCGCCGATCCCGATGCCGATGACGGTGGTCCCGGTCGATTCCACCGACTCGACCGACTTGGCGAGGGTCTCCATCGAACCCCTGGTCATGCCGTCGGCCAGCACCATCAGGATGCGCACGTCGGCGCCGAGCCGACCCATCCGCTCCGCGGCGTGGACGACGTTGAACTCGTCGACATTGGCTGCCTTCTCGAAGAGCGAAACCGGGGGGGCCGAACGGGCATCGCGGCGGGCCAATGTGGCGGCGCGTCTGGGGTTCATCGCCGTGAAGAAGAGCCCGGCGAGGGTGTGCTGTGAGTCGCGCCAGCGTCGGTCGAATGGCTTGACCAGATAGTGGTTGACGGTTGAGGTGAGCCGGTCGGCGGCTGTTCCCTGGGAGCGTTTGAGACCTGCGGTGGCCGCCGACCTCGCCCGCACATAGGACTCCTCGCTGTCGTCGGGACGGGCGGCGAAGCCCCGGTTGAACACCGCGACTTCGAAGTCGATCTGGAGCTCGTCACAGAGCCGGGCCATGCTCCACGCGCCGAGCAGTGCCGCGGGCATCGCCCACTGGGTGCCGGCATGTGCTCTGCGGCCCGGGCTGAGCATCGACGCCGAGCCATCGACGAGCAGTGACACCGCATAGTGACGTCTGGTTCGCGCCGCCCTTCGCTCGTAGAGACGCTGATAGAGCCCGGCCCCGATGAAGAGGGCGGCATGCGGGGACACGTCGCCCTGGTCGAACCCCGAGCGGAGACCACGACGCTGATTGGCGGCAAAGAGCGGGAAGAGCTCCCCGGACACGTGCCGCTGATCGACCGACCATCTCTTCGAGGCATCGTCGATCGCCTCGACTCCCTCGCTCCCGAACCCGCTGAAGGCCGCCGGGATCGGAGTGACCATCAACTTGCCGCCCTGTCCGGTGGGAAGGAACACGTCAGGGGCCTGGCTCACCCGTAGCAGCTGGTTGGTCGACTCATCGTCGGCTATCTCGGATGCGCCTTTCCTCCCCGATACGCCTGAGCGGGCATCCCCGGCCCTTCGTGTGTCCTGGTAGGACTCGGCGTCGGCGACGATCGGGGACACCAAGCGGACCGTGTCCACCCCTTCGGCGGCCTTCTCCGCGTCGTCTTTCTCGATGGCCTTGCGCTGGGCGTTCGTGGCGGTATCCGGGACCTCGTTGATCAGACCGTGGGTCCGGGCGATGGCCTCGAGCTCGAGGGCGAGTCGGGCCACGTACCAGGGGTCGTCCGACTCAGCCGCCTCCTGACAGTGGGCGGTGGCGTCGTCGAGGGCCACCGCCGCCTTGGCCTCGAAGCGCCTCTCCAGCAGCTCCCGCTCGACATAGCCGGCGGTGAGCAGGAAACAGCCGAGGACGAACTGGCTGAGCGCGCCCGATCGCTGGATTGCTTGGCCGAGCGAGGAGAGGTAGAGATCCTGGAGGACCGAGCGGGCCCCCGGGTAGATGGAGAGACCCTGGGCTTCTTGTCGGGCGTCCTCCAGGGAGAAGAAGAGCACCTCGGCCACCGGCTTGTCTGTCCGATCCAGGGCGGTGAGCAGATCGACCTCGACGTCGGGCCGGGACTCAACTTCGACCGGCCAGTCGTCGGGCAGCTCGCGAACCTCGTCGAGATTGGTCGAGACCAGGTGCAGGACCTCGTGCAATGCCGAGGCGAGCGCCACCTCGTCGGGGGTGACCGGGGCGTTGCGGTGGTAGGCGGCCTGGAAGATTCGGGGGTCGCAGACGACCTCGTCGCTCGATGCAGACGATTCCGGCCCCAATCTCACCCGAAGCTGGGGGTTGTCGGAGAGACTGCGGGCGAGACGGGTCACGGCAGGGGCGACCCGCTGATATCTGCCGACGACGGCCTCGATGGCCTGGTCCTCGGGACCGATCAGGTCGGTCAGAAATGTCTGGTCGCGTGCGCGCACAGCCGTTCATTGTCTCATGTCGTGTCAAACCGGGAAACACCGGGACTTCGCGGTTCGCCCCGAAGGGCTTTACGCTGCCCCCGGTGCACTACGACTACACGACCCTGCCCAACGGTTTGCGGATCATCACCGAGTCGATGCCGTCGCTGCGCTCGGTGGCGATGGGTTGCTGGATCGACACCGGCACCCGGGACGAGAACGACAACGAGGCAGGCGTGTCACACTTCCTCGAGCACCTCCTCTTCAAGGGCTCCGACAAGCTCTCGGCCCGTGAAGTGAACGAGACCCTCGACGCGATCGGCGCCGAGTCCAACGCCTTCACCTCGAAGGAGGCCACCTGCTATTGGGCCCGGCTGCTCGACCAGGACCTCGCGCTCGGTCTGGATGTCCTCTGCGAGATCATCCAGCGGCCGGCGTTCCGGATCAACGAGATCGACTCCGAGCGTCAGGTCGTCGTCGAGGAGATCAACATGAACGAGGACGACCCCTCCGACGTGGTGTTCGAGAATTTCACCATGACGGTGTTCGCCGGCCACCCCCTCGAAGAGCCGGTCTTGGGCACGAAGGAGTCGATTCGGGGCATGACCCGGGACGACATCCACGCCTACTGGAAGCGGCGTTACGGGGCCGGGTCGCTGGTGGTGGCGGCTGCGGGATCTGTCGACCACGACCAGGTGGTGGAGATGGTGGCCGACCGCTTCGGCGACTGGTCGGGCGACACCGTCGACCATCAGCTGGGCCCCGCCGTGGTCGCCCCGGCGGTGAAGGTGACCAAGCGGGAGACCGAACAGGCCCATCTGGTGATCGGTGGGCCGGGGCTGGCCCGGGCTGATGAGAGAAGGTGGGCTTTCGAGGTCCTCAACCACGTGATGGGATCGGGGATGTCCTCAAGGCTGTTCCGCGAGGTGCGCGAGGAGCGGGGTCTCGCCTATGCGATCTACGGCTTCAAGCTGGCATATGCCGACAGTGGTGCTTGGGGTGTCCACGTCGGCACCACCCCTCATCAAACCGACACCGCGCTGACGGTGATCCGTGAGGAGCTGGCGAAGGTGGTCGAGCACGGCATCACCCCCGAGGAGCTGGAGCGGGCGAAGGGATCGATGCGTGGCGGTCTCGCCCTGGCGCTGGAGGACTCAAACAGCCGGATGGTCCGTCTCGGTCGTGACGAGCTCGCCGGCATGCCTCACCTCTCGGTGGACGAGCGTCTGGAGAAGCTCGAGGCGGTCGATCTCGACGCGGTCAAGTCTGTGGCCGCCGACGTGTACGGCGCACCGACCCGGGTCATGGGTGCGGTGGGGCCCTTCGGGGACGACGAGCTCGACCATTACCTGACGGTCTAGGTCTTCGACCTCACGATGCCGGTGGCATCGGGTCGCGGGTCCTCAGCCGCCGATCTCGAACTCGAGCGACATCGGTTTCTCTCCGATGTTGATCGCCCCGGCCAGGGGGCTCTCGGGGCTCTCGATCACCAGGGCGCCACCGAGCTCGTGGACGCCGTCGGTCGAGGGCCATCCCATCGTCTGAACTGTTGAGACGTAGCCGACGAGCGAGGTCCATAGGATCGACTCCTGGGACTGGGTGATCGTGACCAGGAGATCGGCCCCATCGACCGGGGAAAGGTTCTCGCCGGGCCCCCCAGCCGCGAAGACTGCGACAGTGCCCCCAGCTGCCGTAAGTGTCATCAGTGCGGCCAATCCCAACCCGGCGAGACGTTGTGTGATCACGCTGTGCATGCGAGCGCCACGGTAAGTGGTGGATGGGCCGTCTCAAATGGCTATTTCGACAAACCGTGAAAGGACTAGTCCATAGATCAGGGCGAGTAGGACGACCACCAGCACCGGGCCCGGGATCCCTCGTTGGCGACGGTCGGAGAGCCTGGCCAAACCGAACCCGACGACCACCCACAACGTGATGTCCAGCGGCCACGCCAACACCAGGTCGCCAAAGACGAGGCCAAACACCGAGGACACCGGCAACCCGGCGTAGAGGAGCGTCAGACCGAGTGTCTCGCAGCCCGCCGCACAGGTGTCGTCGTTGACCAGGGCCAGCCCGATGGCCATGAAGACCATGGCGACGCCGACCAGGACGCCGGTGGCGATGGCTGCGCTGCGACACCCGGTGGACTGGGGATTGGGGGGCACGGCGACCGATCGTATGTGCTGACACGGCGAATACGCCATTCTCTGGACCCTTGCCGACGGCCACCTATGAAGTTCGTCGACTCATCGGGAATTCTCCTCGTTCACCACATCGCCAGGGCAGGTCTGAGCGGTCCGCACCGACTTCGACGGGGCGATTTTCATCGCGCCGAAGTCGCCCTATTCACTCGCTCCGGCCGGTGCGCACATCGGGTGCCCCCATCCGGGCGGCATCGGCGGTGCGATCGTCGGGCTGGCGCTGGGAGTCGATCTCGGCGCCCACCCGGGCCCGGTAGTGATCGATCTCCCTCTCCATCGTGGTTTGGCTCCACCCCAGGACTTCACCCATGATCGAGGCAACGCCGGGCGCGGCCTCCAGGCCGCGATGGGTGGTCTCGATGGACATCCGGGTGCGGCGGGTGAGGACATCGTCGAGATGGAGGGCTCCTTCATGGGTGACGGCATACCACACCTCGGCACCGAGATAGGGGGCGTCCGCCACCAGGGGGCGGCTCAGCTCGGGACGGTCGGACATCGCCCGATGGAGATCGCCCGTCATCGTCCCGTAGCGGGAGTGGAGACGGTCGTCGTTGCGGGGAGCGGCGCCGACCATAGGGATGGTGTCCGTGACCGAGGAGGGGAGGTGTCTGTCGAGATGAGGGGCGATGGCGTCGACCGCATCGGCGGCCATCACCCGATAGGTGGTGTACTTGCCCCCGGCCACGCTCACCAGGCCGTTGCCCCGGTCGATCACCGCATGTTCCCGACTCAGCTGCGAGGTCTCCTCTGACTCGCCCTTGAGCAGCGGCCGCAGCCCCGCGTAGACCCCGACGATGTCCTCGGCGGCGATCGGCTCGGTCAGGGCGCTGTTCACCCAGTGGAGCAGGTACTCGATGTCGGACCTGCTCGCCGCGGGGTGAGCCCGCCCCAACGACCATGGGGTGTCTGTGGTCCCCACGATCCAGTGACGCTGCCAGGGGATGACGAAGAGCACGCTCAGCTCGGTGCGAAGGATGATCCCGGTCTCGGACCTGATCCGATCCCGTGGCACGAGGAGATGGATGCCTTTGGAGGCCCGTACGTCATCGCCGCGCTCACCGGCCAGCTCTTCGATGTCATCGGTCCAGACCCCGGTGGCGTTGATCACCGCGCGGGTGTCGATGTCGAGCTTGTGTCCTGATTCGAGATCGAGGACCTCGACCGATCGGATGCGCCCCGCCCGGCGGTTGATGCCGGTGAGGCGGGTGCTGTTGGCCAGCGAGGCCCCGTGGGCCGCCGCGGTCCGGGCCAACGTCATGGTGTGTCGGGCATCGTCGACGACGGAGTCCCAATAGAGGACACCGCCGATGGCATCGAGAGCGGGAGCGATGCGCTCCAGCCCCGTCCTGGTGAGATGTCGATGCAAGGGGAGCGGGTTGCTGGCGAGACGCCCCAACAGCTCGTAGAGCAGCACCCCGGCGCCGACGTAGAGACGCTCCCAGAGACGGTGCTGTAGCGGGTAGATGAAGGAGACCGGTCGGACCAGGTGGGGGCACAGGACATCGAGCATCAGGTTGCGCTCACGCAACGCCTCTCGGACCAAGGCGAAGTCGAACTGCTGGAGATAGCGCAGACCGCCGTGGAACATCTTCGATGAGCGACTCGAGGTCCCGGAGGCGTAGTCACGCTGCTCGACGAGCGCCACCCGCAGCCCTCTCGAGGCGGCGTCGAGGGCGGTTCCCGTCCCGGTCACCCCACCTCCGACTACGACCACGTCGCACGGTGAAGACGATATCTGCTCGAGATCGCGATTGCGTTGCCGGGCGTTCAACGCGGAGGGATCGTCGACCGGGAACACCGGCACACCTTACGATCACGGTCATGAAGCTCGGAGTGCAGCTCCCCGAGGTGGAGCGTGAGGTGGGTTGGGTCGAGATGCGCGACATCGCGCTCACCGCCGAGGAGTGTGGATTCGACTCGATCTGGCTGGGGGACCACCTGCTGTTTCGGGATGAGTCCCGGGTCGCCGGCCCGATGGAGACCTGGTCGCTCTTGGCCGCGCTGGGCGAGGCCACCGAACGTCTCGACCTGGGCCCGCTGGTCGCCGCCACATCCTTTCACGCCCCTGCCATGCTCGCCAAGAAGGCGGCGACCGTCGACGAGATCAGTGGCGGACGTCTCATCCTCGGTCTCGGGGCCGGGTGGAACAAGGCCGAGTACCAAGCATTCGGATTCCCCTACGACCAACGTGTGTCGAGATTCGAAGAGGCCTTCACCATCATCCACACCCTGGTCCGTGAGGGGGCCATCGACTTCGAGGGGGACTTCTACCAGCTGCGCGACATGGAGCTGCTGCCCAGGGCCCGCCCCGACATGACGCTCCTGGTAGGGTCGAACGGGCCGCGGATGCTGCGCATCACCATGCCCCATGCGGACATGTGGAACACCTGGCACCTCGACTACGGGAATCGGGCCCCCGGTCTGCAACGGCTCAATGAGGTGGTCGACCAAGCCTGTGCCGACGTGGGAAGAGATCCGGCCGAGGTGGAGCGCACCGCTGCGGTCTACGTGCAGCTGTCGAGGGGGTCGGGTCGTCGGGCGGGCAGCACCGACAAGCCGCAATCGAGCCCGATCACCGGCAGCCATGACCAGATCGCGGAGCAACTGGCCGCCTTCGCGGCCGTCGGGGCGAGCCACCTCCAGATCGTCCTCGACCCGATCGACCGGGCGGGAGTCGAGGAACTAGCAGAGGTCGTCAGGCTGATCCGATAGATAAGGTTCGAGGGATGGAGATCTCGAGCAACACTTTCGCCGATGGGGAAATGATCCCGGAGCGTTGCGCCTTCGCCAAGCACGATCCGGACACCAGAGTGACGTTTGCGGGGAACCTCAACCCTCATCTGGGGTGGTGGGATGTGCCGGAGGGGACCAAGTCGTTCACGGTCATCTGTCACGACTACGACGTCCCCAGCGTCGGTGACGACGTGAACCAGCCCGATCGCGAGGTTCCCGCCGATCTTCCCCGGGTGGACTTCTATCACTGGGTGGTAGTGGACCTGCCCTCCGACAAGCGGTCCATCGAGGAGGGCGAGTTCTCCGAGGGTGGTGTGGTCGCCGGTGGCCGGCAGGACCAAGGGGGCCCGCACGGCACCCGTCTCGGGCTCAACGACTTCACCGGCTGGTTCGCCGAGGACCCCGACATGGCCGGCCGTTACTTCGGCTATGACGGCCCGGCCCCGCCCTGGAACGATTCGATCCTCCACCGCTACCGGTTCACCGTGTATGCCCTGGACATAGAGTCGGTCGCCGTGCAGGGCGCCTTCACCGGTGAGCACGTGAGGGAGGCGATCGAAGGCCACATCCTGGCCTCCGCGTTCCTCGACGGCACCTACACCCAGAATCCCCGTCTGCTCGAATGAAGGAAAGCCCCGGTCGGGGCGGAGCCCCGCCTGCCGCGTGGTCGGTCAGCCCTCGCTGACGGTCACCTTGTTGACCACCGCTTCCGAGCGGGGACGGTCGGAGTTGTCGGTCTCTGATGTGGCGATCGAGTCGACCGCGTCCATGCCCGAGGTCACTTGACCGAAGATGGTGTAGCTGTGGGGCAGGGCCACGTCGGAGTGGCATATGAAGAACTGGCTGCCATTGGTGTTCGGTCCGGCGTTGGCCATCGCCACCGTGCCTCGGGTGTACTCACCGGGGCCCTCGATCTCGTCCCTGAACTTGTATCCGGGGCCACCACGGCCGGTGCCGGTGGGGTCACCCCCTTGGACCATGAAGTTCTCGATGACCCGGTGGAAGATCACCCCGTCGTAGAAGCCCTCGTTGGCGAGGAACACGAAGTTGTTGACGGTGAGCGGCGACCTGCCCGGGTGGAACTCGATGACGATCTCACCGTGATTGGTGTCCAGCGTCGCCATGTACGACTTCGATGGATCGATGCTCAGATCGGGCGCGGATTCGTATTGCTTTGTCATTGGTTCCTTTCTTCGGCGTGAAGACCAGCCCGGTCGGCTCTCGGATCGGCTCGACCTCGGTCGCGACTATCCGAGATGCACCGGCTGATAGCCCGCCTTCCACTTGATCGAACAACCCATCGACGGGTACTGCTCGTCGGAGACGGCCTCGCCGGCCAGGACGGCGTCCATCGCCGCCCGGAGTTCCTTGCCCGTGACCGAGATCCCCGAGTCAGGACGCGATTCGTCGAGACGCCCCCGGTAGACCAGCTTGCGGTTCGGGCCGAACAAGAAGAAGTCGGGGGTGCACATCGCGGTGTAGGCGGCCGCCACCGTCTGGTCCTCGTCGTAGAGGTAGGGGAAGACATAACCGACGTTCTCTGCCTCCTCCTTCATCGCCTCGGGTGAGTCGGTCGGATAGGTACTGGCATCGTTCGAGGAGATGGCCACGATCCCGATTCCCGCGTCCGCGTAGTCCTTGCCGAGCCTGGCCAATTCGTCACGGACATGCTTGACGTAGGGACAGTGGTTGCAGATGAACATCACGAGGACCCCGGTCTTGTCGGCGTAGTCGGAGAGAGAGACGGTGTCGCCGGAAACCGTGTCGGGCAGGGAGAAGTGGGGCGCTTCGGTGCCGAGGGCCAGCATTGTCGATGTAGCAGCCATGACCCGAGTCTAAGGGCTGTCGAATCTTGCGATCACATCGGCAAAGGTCTCGATCGAGCCTTCCAGCGCCACGTCGGGCAGGGAGACGATCGAATGGCCGGCTCCCGCGGAGGAGTAGGCAGAGAACAGCGCGGCCAGGTCGTCGACCGTCCCCGCGTTGGTTCTCCTCATGAAGTCCTCCGCGGTGTTGTTTCGGTCGCGGAGGCGGTCCACCCGGGCCCGCAGCGTCTTTCGGTCCGTCGCCACCAGGGCCGTGAGGAGATGAGTGACCTCGACCTCGGTGGGGTCACGGCCGAACTCGGCGCAGTGGCCGCCCAGCACCTCGGTCTTGTGGGCCACGGTGGCCGGGTCTCCGAAGACGTTGCAGGCGTCCGCGTAGCGGGCGGCGAGTCTCAGCGTCCGCTTCTCGCCGGACCCCCCGATCATGATGGGAATGGGGTCCTGGACCGGCCGGGGGTAACAGATCAGCTCGGGGCTGTCGATGTGGGCCCCGTGAAACGACGGTGTCCCCTTCCCCCACAGCAGGGGAAGCATCTGCAGGGTCTCTTCGAGCAGGGCGTAGCGGGTGGCCAGTTCGGGGAAGTCGATTCCATAGGCGGTGTGCTCGGCCCGGTCCCAGGCGGCACCGAGACCGCAGATGGCCCGCCCTGAAGAGAGCACGTCGAGGGTGGCCACCATCTTCCCCAAGAGCACCGGCGCGCGGTGGGTGATCCCGGTCACCAGTGCGCCGAGACGGATCTTCGCGGTCACCCCGGCCATGAACCCGAGGGCCGTGTAGGCCTCGGGTATGTCCTCCCACGGTCTCCCCACCCCGGGTATCTGCCGAAAGTGGTCCATCACCCAGAGGTCGCGAAAGCCTGCCGCCTCGGCCCGGCGCGCCACAGAGGCCAATTGCTCCCCGCGCCCATCCTCCGGCCAGTTGAACCGGGATACGATCAGCCCGAAGGTGTGCTCCGGGGTTGCCCGTTCGTCGGCCTCCTCGGCGACTGCGGCCACCACGGGTGTCACCATCGCCATCGCCCGGTTGGGGTGGACCCCGTCGAACCCTTCGTCCTCGATGAGGCCGGCGACCCGCTCGACCCGGGACAGCTGCCTGTCGAGCACCTTCTTGGGTGTGGGTCTCCCCCGCGTGGCGTTCCTCTCCCGGCACACCTCGGCCGATGTGTCGAACACCACTGCATGGACCGGCATCCCCGCCTGGCGCCCCTTCTCGGCCCAACGTAATCTCGCCTCGGCGTTGAGCCCGGTGGTGTCGATGACGGTGGTGAGACCCCGGCGCAGTCTCTCGTCGACGATTCGCTCGAGGAGGTCGAAAGCGGCGGTGCTAGCCGCCTGGTCGTCCTCGCCGGCGCCGACCATCGCCCTGAGCGAGTCGGAGGAGACGATCTCCTCGCCGGCGAAGTGCTCGCGGGCCCAGGTCGTCTTGCCCGATGAGCTCGCCCCCACCAGCACGATGAGGGCCGGAGCCGGCAGCTTCACCTCCATCGGCGCGTTTCTAGCCGATCGGCCGGTAACCTTGCGATCGTGACCGACACTCCTTCTGCCCCGTTCGGGCTCCTGGCGACCGCCATGGTGACGCCGTTCGACGCGTCGGGGGCGGTTGACCACCAGAAGGCATGGGACCTCGCCCGTCATCTCACCACACGGGGCACCGACACGATCGTTGTCGCCGGGACCACCGGCGAGTCCCCAACGGTGAGCGACGAGGAGAAGCTCGCCCTCTTCAAGACGGTGATCGACGCGGTCTCCGAGAAGAAGACCAAGGTCATCGCGGGGACCGGCACCTACGACACCGCCCACTCTGTGGAGATGACCGGGGAGGTAGCCCGGTTGGGAGTCGACGGGGTGCTCGCGGTCACCCCTTATTACAACCGGCCCTCACAGGGTGGGCTGGTCGGCCATTTCACCGCCATCGCCGATGTCGGCGTTCCGGTGATGCTCTACAACATCCCGGGACGCACCGGCCGGCTCATCGAGGTCGACACCCTGGCCACGCTGGCCGGGCACCCCAACATCGTGGCGGTGAAGGACGCCGTCGAGAGCCTCGACTTCACCTCTTCCACGGTGAACCGGGCGCCCAGTCTCCCGGTGTACTCGGGCCAGGACAGCCTCACGCTGCCCATGCTGGCGGTGGGGGCCGTGGGGGTGGTCTCGGTGATCTCCCACTTGGCGGGGCCGTCGGTCAAGGCGATGCTCACCGCGGCCCGGGCGGGCGACTATGAAGAGGCGCGCCGGTTGCACCATCAGCTCCTGCCGCTCTGTCATGCCTGTTTTCTCGAGCCCAACCCGGCCCCGGTCAAGGGTGCCCTCAGTCGTTTCTGGGAGCCGGTGGGCGAGGTGAAGCTTCCCCTGGTCCCTGCCAGCGAGGAGACTCTTGCCGAGATCGAGAAGGCAATGGGGGCGATCCAGCAGTCGTGAGTGTCTCGGTGACGTTCTTGGGAGGTCTCGGCGAGATCGGTCGCAACTGCGCCGCATTCGAGGTCGAAGGCGAGATCGCGCTGGTCGATGTGGGGCTCATGTTTCCCGAGGAGGACATGCTCGGTGTCGATCTGGTCTTCCCCGATTGGTCCTGGCTGGTGGAGCGGGGCAAGGATGTTGCCTTCGTCGTCCTCACCCACGGTCACGAAGACCATATGGGAGCGCTCGGCTATTTCCTGCGCGACATCGATGTCCCCGTGTACGGCACAGAGCTCACCCTCGAGCTGGCCCGGGGACGCATCGAGGAGCTCGGCGTCGACTCGGACCTGCGGACGATCAAACAGAAGAAGTGGACCAGTCACGGTCCGTTCAAGTTCATGCTCATCCCGGTCAGCCACTCGGTCCCGGAGGCCTCGGCGGTGGCGTTCGACACGCCCGAGGGGATGGTCATCCACTCGGGTGACTTCAAGCTCGACCCCACCCCGATAGACGGGCGCCCGACCGACCTCCCCGCCATCGCCTCACTCGGCAGCCGTGGGGTCCGGCTGCTGCTCGGCGACTCGACCAACGCCGAGAAAGACGGGTTCGAGCCATCGGAGAGCTCGGTGGGCCGCCCGATCGCCGACATCGTCCGCGACGCCCCGGGCAGGGTGATCGCGGCGTGCTTCTCATCTCATGTCCATCGCGTGCAACAGATCGCCGATGCCGGTATCGCCGCCGGACGCAAGATCGCCTTCTTCGGCCGGTCGATGCACCGCAACACCACCGTCGCCGCCGATCTGGGGATCCTCAAGGTGCCGGAGGAGGCGGTGGTCGACATCAAGGACCTCGGCGAGTATCCCGACGACCAACAGCTTCTTATCACCACCGGCTCCCAGGGCGAGCCGTTCTCAGCCTTGTCCTTGATGTCCCAGGGCCGCCACAAATTCGTGGAGCTCGATGAGACCGACACCGTGCTCATCTCGGCCAAGCCGATCCCGGGTAATGAGACCGCGGTCTCCAAGGTGATCTCGAATCTGATGAGGAGGGGAGCCACCGTCATCCACGGACGCAATTCCCATGTCCATGTGTCGGGGCACGCCGCCCGAGAGGAGCTTCTCACCTTTCTCAACCTGGTCCGACCCCAGGCCTTCGTGCCGGTGCACGGGGAGTACCGGCACCTGGCGGCTCACGCCGACCTGGCCCGGAGCATGGGGGTCAGACAGGTCGATGTCCTCGAGGACGGGGACCGGGTGATCGTCGACGGGAAGAAGACCTACGTCGAACGGCGCGCGGTGCCCGCCGGCTATGTCTACCTGGACGGTTCCGCGGTCGGCGATGTCCAGAACGCCGTCCTCCGTGACCGGTCCCATCTCGCCGACGAGGGGGTGGTGGTTGTCACGGTCGGCATCGACCATGACACCGGTGAGATCATCTACGGGCCCGATCTCGACAGCCATGGGGTCATGGACGACCCGAGCGGGGTGCTGAGCAAGGCGGCCGACGCGGTGCGGGCCGCGGTGGAGTCACACGAGACGGGTCGCACCGACCACGCCGAAATGCAGAAGACGGTCCGCCAGGCGGCCGGAAAGGTGATACGCGCCGAGACCGCTCGACGACCGGTCATCCTCCCCATCATCATGGAGGTCTGAGCCGACCCTTGCCGGGAGATTCACACCAATAGGGCCGACTCTGGGTATTGTTTCCGATCACATGCCAACCCGGACATCCACCCGAAAGGGCTCCGGGCGGAGACGGGTGTCCTCAGCAAGCAAGAAGAAGCCCCAGCAGACGTCGTTCACGCAGAGCCTGGCTGCGGTCCGCGACTCGGTCAGGCATACCCTCGGACGTCAGACCGATGACGTGTGGGGTCTCATGCTCCTCGTGCTGTCGGTCCTGGTCACCCTGGCCTTCTTCGACCTGGCCGGGCCGTTCGGGGACGGGTTCGAGTCGGCTTCCAGGTTCCTCTTTGGTGTGTGGCGGTTCGCCATGCCGGCGGCCCTCGCCGGAGTCGGGATCGCCCTCATCGTGGGCAAGCCCCGTGACGGCGCCCGTCGTCTGGTCCTGGGCGGGATGATCACCTTCGTCGGCACCCTGGCCCTGTTCCACCTTCTCACCGGTGCCGTGGCATTCCGATCGAGTCTCGATCTGGTCCAGGAGCGCGGGGGAGCGGTCGGCTCGCTGCTCGCCTTCCCCATGCGACGCATCCTCGGCCATTGGGGTGCCTTCGTCGTGCTGGCCTCGGCAATCGGGATGGGAGTCCTCATCATGACCCACACCTCGGTGCGGGAGCTTGCCCATGGCATCGCCGACTTGTGGAAGGACCTGCGCACGATGGCCCGGGACGTCTTTGCCGGTGACCACCGGCCTCGGGGCGCCCACATGGCCCGGGGAGCCACCATCGTCGAGCAGAAGCCTCGTGGCAAGCACCAGAAGCCGGCAGAGCAGCGCCCCCCGGTCAAGCAGCCTCCGGCCGAGCAGCTCGTCGCGAGCAAGCCCGACCCCACCCCGGTCCAAGTGACTCTGGACCTGTCCAACAGCGACTACCAGCTTCCCCCTCTCTCGCTTCTCGACGGCGGCACCGGTGGGGAGGTCAACAAGAGGTCGCTCGAGGAGACCGCCCACCAGCTCGAAGACACGCTGCTCCAACATGGCGTGGACGCCACCTTGACCAAGATCGTCCCCGGCCCGACGGTGACCCGCTATGAGATCGAGCTCGCCCCCGGGGTCAAGGTGAACCGGGTGTCCAATCTCTCCCACGACATCGCCTATGCCCTGGCCACCCCCGATGTCCGGCTGTTAGTGCCGATCCCCGGCAAGTCGGCGATCGGCGTCGAAGTGCCCAATGTGAAGCGACGGCTGGTCTCATTGGGTGACATCCTGGCCAGCCCCGAAGCGGCTCGCCCCGCCCACCCCCTCACCGTGGGGCTCGGCATGGACATCTCCGGCCAGCCCCGCCTGCTCAATCTGGCGGAGCTGCCCCACCTCCTGATCGCGGGCGCCACCGGGGCCGGCAAGTCGTCATGCATCAACTCGATAGTCACCTCGCTGCTGATGCGAACCAGTCCCGACGACGTGCGGGTGATCATGGTGGACCCCAAGCGGGTGGAGCTGGGGCAGTACAACGGGGTGCCTCATCTACTGACGAGGGTGATCACCAATCCGAAGAAGGCCAACGAGGCGCTGAAATGGGCGGTGGCCGAGATGGACCGTCGCTACGACCTCCTCGCCGATGCCGGGGTCCGTGACATCGAGGGTTATCGGGAGAAGCTGGCGGCCGGGGGCCTCGACCCGGAAGGATTCGACCGGTTCCCCTACGTGGTGGTGATAATCGACGAGCTCAACGACCTGATGATGGTGGCCGGCAGGGAGGTTGAGGAGTCGATCGTCCGCATCGCCCAGATGGCCCGGGCGGTGGGGATCCACCTAGTCATCGCCACCCAGAGGCCCTCGGTCGACGTCATCACCGGTGTGATCAAGGCCAACGTCCCCAGCCGGCTGGCATTCAGCGTCGCCTCGCAAACCGATAGCCGGGTCATCATCGACGGGGCCGGCGCCGAGAAGCTGGTCGGCATGGGCGACATGCTCGTCGTCACCGCCAAAGAGCCCCGTCCCCAACGCATCCAGGGTGCATGGGTGAGAGAGACGGAGATCCATGCGGTGGTGGACTGGGTGAAGAAGCAGCGGGAGGCCCAGTACCACGACAAGCAGGTCCTCGAGGTGGCGGCGGCCGCTGCGGCGGCGCAGGCTGAGGACGAGGACGACGAGGACGCCACCCTGGTGCGTCAGGCCATGGACCTGGTGGTCCGGTCCCAGCTGGGCTCGACGTCGATGCTTCAGCGCAAGCTTCGCATCGGCTTCGCCCGGGCCGGCCGGGTGATGGACGAGCTGGAGCGCAGAGGCGTCGTGGGTCCCTCGGTGGGGAGCAAGGCACGCGATGTCATGATGACAGTCGACGAGCTCGAGACGGTGCTCGTGAGCGAATCGAGCGCCGTTTAGGGCCGGATTCGGCTCCTCCCCCGGCGGGTATATGCTCGATTTCATTCGTCTGTACACCACATGGAGAATCGCGTGAGCTCTCGCAAGTCGGGGCTGGGACGCGGGCTCGACGCTTTGATCCCCACAGGTGCCGGGCCGACATCCGGCGCCGTCGCGAGGCAGACTCCCGGCGATGACACCGCCACGATGTTCGGTCTGATCGACCCCGACGGCGCGGTGCGCGACCGGCTGCCGATCACGGTGGACGAGATGAAGGCGCTGTACGCCGACATGGTCGAGGCCCGTGCCTTCGACACCAAGTCGATGGCGCTGCAACGTCAGGGTCGTCTCGCCACCTATGCCCCGTTTCGGGGACAGGAGGGGGCCCAGATCGGGGCGGCTGCGGCCCTCCACGACGACGACTGGGTGGCGGCCACCTATCGGGACGCCGCCCTCAACTGGCGTGCCGGCTACCCGTGGGAGCTGCTGATCCTGGGGCGCACCGGTGACGAGCGGGGAGGCGAGGTCCCCGAGGGAGTCAACATCCTGCCGCCGTCGATAACGGTCGGAGGCCACATGATCCATGCCGTCGGGCTGGCGTGGGCGGAGATGCTGACGGGCACCGACCGGATCGCTTTCACCTCTTTCGGTGACGGGGCGACCTCCGAGGGTGACTTCCACGAGGCGATGAACTTCGCCGCGGTGTACAACACACCGACGGTGTTCTTCTGTCAGAACAACGGTTATGCGATCTCCTATCCGACCTCGGAGCAGACCAGGTCGGAATCCATCGCGATCAAAGCGGAGGCCTATGGGATGCCCGGCATCAGGGTCGACGGCAACGATGTCGTGGCGGTGCTGGTGGCGGTGCGAGAAGCCGCCTCGCTGGCCCGTTCAGGGGCGGGCCCCAGCCTGATCGAGGCGGTGACCTATCGGATCGGGCCGCACACAACCGCCGACGACCCCTCCCGGTACCGCCCAGCCGATGAGGGCGACCAGTGGGAGGACAAGGACCCGTTGGAGAGGGTGCGCCGTCTCCTCGAGAGCCAGGGGGCGTGGACCGAGGAGTGGCAGTCCGAGTTGGAGACCGAGGCCACACAGACCATCGAGAGGGCGGTCGATTGGGCCGAGTCGATCCCGGAGCCGACGTTCGAGGAGATGTTGTCCCGCATGTACGCCCAGCCGACCGCCCCGCTTCGGGAACAGCTTGATCATGAGGGGGGACGACCCCCCTCGGACCCCCCGTCGGGCCAAGGTGGAGGGAAGCACGCTGGGAGTACCCATGGGGCTGTCGATGGCTGAGGTGAACCTGGCGCAAGCCCTGAACGGCGCCCTCGACACCGCTCTCGGCGCCGACGAGCGGGTGGTGCTCCTCGGTGAGGACATCGGGCGAACCGGTGGCGTCTTCCGCATCACCGATGGGCTCAGAGACCGTTACGGCCCCGAGCGTGTCTTCGACACCCCAGTGGCGGAGTCGGGAATCGTCGGGGCCGCCCTGGGGATGGCCATCGCCGGGATGAGACCGGTGGCCGAGCTCCAGTTCCTCGGCTTCTCCTATCCCGCATACGACCAGGTCATAAGTCACGTCGCCCGCATCCGCAACCGCAGCAACCACAGATTCACCGCACCGTTGGTGATCCGGATCCCATATGGGGGTGGGATCGGGGCCGCCGAGCACCACTCTGAGTCGACCGAGGCGATCTACGCGCACATCCCCGGGCTCAAGGTGGTGGTCCCCTCGACACCCCGCGACGCCCGTGGACTCCTTCTGGCTGCCATCGAGGATCCCGACCCGGTCGTCTTCCTGGAGCCGATACGGCTCTACCGGGCGGTCAAAGAGGACATCCCCGACATCTACTACAAGGTGGAGATCGGCCCGGTGCGCATCGAGCGCTCCGGTGACGACGTCACCCTGATCAGCTGGGGGGCGATGATGAGAGAGACCAGGGCCGCGGCCGGGGCCCTCGGCGATGAGGGCGTCTCGGTGGAGGTGATCGACGTCCGCACCCTCGCCCCCCTCGACCGGGAGGGCATCGTGGCCTCGGTGGAGAGGACTGGCCGGGCCGTGGTCGTCCACGAGGCACCGATCACCGGTGGCTTCGGCGGGGAGATAGCCGCCAGCATCCAGGAGCGGAGCCTCTACTCCCTGCAGGCACCGGTGCAACGGGTCACCGGGTGGGACACCGTCTTCCCCCTCAAGCGATCCGAAGGCCACTACCTTCCGACGGTGGACAGGGTCGTTGCCGCCGCCCGGGCGACATTGGAGGTTTGAGTGGCCCGCGAGTTCAGGCTCCCCGACATCGGCGAAGGTCTCACGGAGGCGGAGATCGTGCGATGGCTGGTGGCCGAGGGGGAACATGTCGACGCCGACCAGCCGGTGGTCGAGGTGGAGACCGACAAGGCCGTGGTGGAGATCCCCTCACCGTACGCGGGGACGGTGATGTCCCATGGGGGGGCCGAGGGCGACGTCATCCAGGTGGGACAGGTCCTGTTGACCATCGGCCAGGGGGACGAGACGGCCAAACGACCCGGCGACGAACAGGAGGCCTCTACCCGGCCGGAGATCACGCTCGAGCCGGAGACGATGCCCAAGGCCGAGCCCCAGGCCGAGCCCCGGGCCGAGCCCCAGGCCGAGCCCCAGCCGGAGCCGATAGTGGGCACCCTCGGTGGGGAGAGCGAGCTGCTGATTCAGCCAGAGGAGACGACCTCCGCGGTGCCCGCCGCGGTCAAGGCGCTCCCCATCGTCCGCAAGCTCGCCCGTGACCGCGGTGTGGACCTCGCCACCGTTGAGGGGTCGGGGCCGGGTGGCCGCGTCACCCGCGAGGACGTCGAGGCCGCCGCGGCCTCGGAGGAGACCGAGGCTCCAGCACCGGAGCCGGCGCCGCCATCCGCCGGCGAGACGGCATCGGCCGCCGCTGCACCGGCCGGGCCGGCCGGGCACGACGAGCGCCGGCCGATGTCCCGGCTGCGTCGCACCATCGCCGCCAACATGGCCAAGAGCTGGTCGGAGATCCCTCACGTCACCACTTTCGACGACGTCGACGCAACCCGGCTTCTCGAGGTGCGGCGCGCCCTGGGCGACCGCCACGGTGTCAAGATCCCGATCGAGGCCCTGGTCATAAGGGCGGTGGTCCCCGCCCTCGACGCCTTTCCCGAGTTCAACGCCACCGTCGACGGCGACGACCTGGTGCTCCACGAGGCACGTGACATCGGGATCGCGGTCGACACCCCCGATGGCCTGCTGGTGGCCGTCATCCGGGATGCGGGCCGGAAGAGCGTTCTCGATCTCGCACGAGAGGTGCGAAGTCTCGGCGAAGGGGCGCGTGAGCGCCGACTCGGGCCCGACCAGCTCTCCGGGCAGACCTTCACCGTGTCGAACATCGGCGCGGTGGGCGGAGGCCACGGGACACCGATAGTCCCCGCCAGCACGACTGCCATCCTCTCGGTGGGGATGGCCCGGATGCGGCCCATCGTCTATGACGACGACCTGGCCATCGCCGCGGTCATGCCACTGTCGCTCTCCTATGACCACCGGGTGGTCGACGGTGCACAGGGACGCCGGTTCATGGCCATGGTCCTCGAGAACTTGGAGGAGCCGGCCCTCTTCCTGGCATCCTGACCATGGTCCACGTCCATGTGCTCGGTTACGACGAGGCGTCCGGGGTGGCGCGGCGGGAATACAAGGCCGCGATCCGGCGCGCCGGGCGGATTTGGAACATCGTCTCGATCCAGAGCCAGTTGCCTGCGGTGATGCGCGACTCGATGCGGATTTACCAGTCGATCATGTTCGGCCCGTCACCTCTGAGCCGTGCCCAACGGGAGATGATGGCCGTCGTCACCTCACAGGTCAACGAGTGTCACTACTGAATAGCGGCTCACTTACACGACCTCCGGGCCGAGGTCGACGATCAGGAGGTGGTGGACCGGATCGCGGTCGACTGGCGGACTGCCGGTCTCGACGATGCCGATGTCGCATTGTGTGAGTTCGCCGAGAAGCTCACCCGGGCCCCTGCTGCGATCGGGGGTGAGGACATCGTCAGGCTCAGAGATGGCGGCTTCGACGACGAGGGCATCTCCAGCGCCACCCAAGTGATCGCGTACTTCAACTACATCAATCGGATCGCCGAGGGCTTGGGCGTCCCCCTCGAGGATTGGCTGGACGACCAGGGGAACCCCACGAAGGCCTAGCCTCCCGCCGATGGCCAAGGACAAGAAGAGAAAGAAGCCGGGGACCAAGACCGAGGAGCTGGAGGACCAGAAGGTCAGCAGGCAGTACACCGGCGTCTTCGAGGGCGAAGAGGTCTCCTACACCGCGACCGCAGCCACCCAGTCCTTCGAGACGAACGGGGAGAAGGTCTCCTTCTTCTACGTCTCCTATGCCAAGGACGACGCCGACCCGGCCACCCGCCCCCTCCTGTTCTGTTTCAACGGCGGGCCCGGCTCGTCGACGGTCTGGTTGAACCTCGGCCTGTTCGGGCCCAAGCGAATGCAGTTCGACGACGAGGGATTCAAGATCGGGATGCAGGGGCGCCTGGTCGACAACGAGCACTCCATCCTCGACGTGGCCGACGTGGTCTGCGTCGACGCCATGGGAACCGGGTTCAGCCGAACTGCCAAGAAGGGCCAGGAGAAGAAGTTCCACCATTTCAAGAAGGACATCGAGGCGTTCAGCGAGTTCATCGTCCACTACCTCAATCGCAACTCCCGCTGGGCCTCGCCGAAGTACCTCGCCGGTGAGAGTTACGGGACGTTGCGGGGGGCGGGGATAGCCCGCGAGCTCTTCGCCACTCACAACGTGGAGTTCAACGGGATCATGCTCATCTCGATGATCCTCAACTATCAGACCTCGGCGATCGACCGGAACGACAAGATGGTCCATGCCGGCAACGACCTTCCCTTCGCGGTCTATCTGCCGACCTACGCCGCCACCGCCTGGTACCACGGCCGGCTGTCGAAGAAGCACCAGTCCATGCCGTTGCGGACGTTCCTCGACGAGGTGGAGGAGTTCGCCATCGGGGAGTACTGGTCGGCGCTGGCGCAGGGCGATCAGCTCGATGACGGGCGCAAGAGGTCAGTCGCCGCCAAGCTGGGCGAGTACACCGGGCTCGACTCCGAGTTCATCGACCACTACGACCTCCGCATCCACATCATGCGGTTCTGCAAGGAGCTTCTGCGAGACCAACGGCGGACCGTGGGGCGAATCGACTCCCGGTACGTCGGCATCGACCGGGTGGCGGCGGGCAACAACCTCGAGACTGACCCGAGCACCGATGCGACCGGAGGGGTGGCGGCCTCGGCGCTGAACCAGTACTTGCGCGCCGAGATCGGATTCGAGTCCGACGAGGTCTACAACATCATGTCCGAGAACGTTTGGAAGGACTGGGACTACGAGGACTTCAAGGGCAAGTACGTCGACACGTCGGAGAACTTGCGCGAGGTGCTCTCCCGATCGAAGGGCACCAAGGTGTTCGTCGCCAGCGGCTACTACGACCTGGCCACTCCGCACTTCGCCACCGAGTACACCTTCTCGCATATGGGTTTGGACCCGGAGGTGCGCAAGAACGTGCGAATGGAGCAGTACGAGGCCGGTCACATGATGTACGTGCACCTGCCCTCCCTGCAGAAGCTGGCCGCCGATCTCAGGGAGTTCGTGGACGAGACCAGATGAGATGCATCGGTGTCCTCGGCGGCATGAGCTGGCAGTCCACGATCAGCTACTACCGGTACATCAACGAGGAGACCAATGCCCGTCTCGGTGGGCAGCACTCGGCGGATCTCCTGGTCTGGTCCGGCGACTTCGATCCCATCGCCCGATGCACCGATCGCCGCGATTGGGACGAGCTCGCCCGGATCCTGGTGCCCGCCGCCAAGTCACTGGTTGGCCAGGGTGCCGAAATCCTGGTGATCGCCGCCAACGCGGCGCATGCGGTGGCTGACGCGGTGGAGGCATATGGGGGAGTCCCGGTGGTCAACATCATCGACGTCACCGCACACCGGCTGCGTGACTCGGGGGTGGAGCGGGCGGCCCTGCTGGGCACGGCGGCGGTGATGGAGGATCCCTTCTATCGGGAGCGAATGGAGCAGAACGGGGTGGAGTGCCTGGTGCCGTCGGTGGGGACCCGTGCGGAGATAAACCGGATCGTCTTCGAGGAGCTGGTGCACGGTCTGGTCGACGACGGGTCACACCGATCGCTGGTCGATGCCATCGACCAGCTCGCCGACGACGGAGCCGAGGGGGCCATCCTCGGCTGCACCGAGCTGTCACTGATCCTCGACGAGGACGACGGTGTCATCCCCGGTTTCGACACCACAAGGATCCACGCCATCGCCGCAGTGGACGCAGCGCTCAGCTGAGCGTCGGAGTGTCTGGATCGATCCTCTTGCTTGACAAACAAACCAGGCGGGGAGATAATTCAACAAGCGTTGAATAGAGGGGCGCACCGTGCTGGCAATGATCCTCAAGGAGTTCCGTCAGGTGGGCAGGGACCGACGCACGCTGGCCATGCTCATCGTGATGCCGGTGGTGCTGCTTCTGGTGTTCGGGTATGCGGCCAGCTTCGATGTCACCGAGATCCCCACGATGGTGGTCGGTGATGGCGCGGCGACCCGAGCAGACCTCCTCCCCCCGGTGTTCGCGGTCGAGACGGTGGCCGTCGAGGCGGGCCGAGAGGCCGCCGAGGCCGCCCTCGTCGCCGGGGAGGCCCACGTCGCCTTTGTCATCGACGGCGGAGGGGCCACGGCCCTCATCGACGGTTCCGAGTTGTTCATGGCACGCACCGCGGTGCAGGTGGTGACGGCGATGTCCGCTCAGGTGCCCGGTTTGACCCAAGAGGTCCTCTTCAACCCCGAGCTCGACACCTCGGCGGTCCTGGTCCCCGGGCTGGCCGGTCTGATCATCGTTTTCGTGGGCACCCTGGTCACCTCGATGTCGGTGGTGCGGGAGCGGGAGGCGGGGACCCTCGAGCAGCTGGCGGTGATGCCTTTCAAGCCAAAGGACGTGTTCATCGGCAAGATCGCCCCGTACTTCCTCATCGCCGCCATCGACATCGTCATCATCCTGGTCATCGGCACCGTGGTCTTCGACGTCCCGTTCAACGGCTCGGTGCTCCCGCTCGCCTTGGGCGCGGTCCTCTTCTTGTTCGTCGCCCTCGGCATCGGCGTGCTGATCTCGTCGGTGTCGGAGAACCAAGCCCAGGCGATCCAGCTCGCCATCATGACCTTGTTGCCCCAGATCATCCTCTCCGGCATCATCTTCCCGCTCACCTCGATGGCGGCAGGTGTCCGATGGATCGGCTACATCCTCCCCCTCACCTATTTCAATCTCGTCGCCAAGGGGGTGATGGTGCGGGGGGCCTCGTTCGGCGACCTCCTCATCCCGATGGGGCTGCTCGGGGGGCTCGGTGCGGTCATCTTCGGGGCCGCGGTGGTGCGCTTCGCCCGCCAGCTGCGCCCGGCGCGCTCCGGGGCACCCACATGAGCTGGGGCCTGGAGTCGGTGTCCGTTGTCTTCGGCGACACCATCGCGCTCGAAGAGGTGTCGTTGCAGGCCCGAGCCGGGGACATCGCGGTGGTGGTGGGAGGCGACGGGGCGGGGAAGACGACGTTGTGCCGCGCCCTGGTCGGTCTCGACGAAGTGGCCTCGGGCGCGGTGAGCCGCCCGCCCCGGACCGGCTTCCAACCCGAGACGTCGGGGGTCTGGGGAGACCTGACGGTCGCCGAGAACCTGCAATTCGTCGCCGGGGCATATGACATCGACCCCGGGCGGGCGGGGAGGAGGATCACAGAATTGCTCGAAGTGACCCAGCTCGTGGATGCCCGGGACCGTCTCGGTCGTGAGCTCTCGGGGGGGATGCGTCAAAAGCTCGGCGTGACGATGGCGGTGCTCTCCGACCCCGACCTGTTAGTGCTCGACGAGCCAACCACCGGTCTCGATCCGGTGAGCCGTGTCGAACTGTGGTCATTCATCGCCCTGGCGGCACGCGAGGGCAGGGCGGTGGTGGTCACCACCGCCTATGTCGACGAAGCCGCCAGGGCGAGCACCGTCCTCGCCCTGGACGAGGGGTCGGTGCTCGCCGAGGGAACCGTGGCCGCAGTGGTCGAGGCCATGCCGGGGAGGGTTTATCAGAGCCTCGTCGCCGGCGGGGTCAACTCGTGGCGCAGGGGTGAGAGCTGGAGGGTCTGGTCACCGGACGGTTCGGTTCCCTTGGGCGGCATCGCCACCGTTCCCGATCTGAGCGATGTGGTGACCGTGGCCGCCCTCGCCCGGGAGGCGACACGATGACCGTCATCGAGGCGCACCACCTGACCAGGCATTTCGACGGGCTCACCGCCGTCGACGGTCTCTCCTTCGGTGTCGGCGCCGGTGAGATCGTCGGTCTTCTCGGTGCCAATGGTGCGGGCAAGACCACGACGATGAGAATGCTCCTGGGACTTCTCGCACCAAGCTCGGGAACCGCCAACCTCCTTGGTGAGCCGGCGCTGCGTGCGGATCGGCGGCTAATGGGCTATGTGCCCCAGGGTCTCGGTCTGTACCGGGACCTCACGGTCTCGGAGAACCTCAGGTTCGTGGCCGGGGCCTTCGGGGTCGACCCCCCTTCACTCGAGACGGCCGGTCTGGGCCATGTCGCCAATCGCCGCATCGGTGAGATCCCGCTGGGGACCCGACGTCAAGTGGCGTTCGTGGCGGCGCGGTGTCACAACCCGCCGGTGCTCATCCTCGATGAGCCGACGTCGGGAGTGGGCCCACTGGGCCGGGCCCGCCTCTGGGAGACGATCCATCGCACTGCGGAGTCAGGGACGGCGATCCTGGTGTCGACTCACTACATGGAGGAAGCCGGGGAATGCGAACGGGTGGTGGTGATGGCAGCCGGCCGGGAGGTCGTCTCCGGGTCGGTGTCCGAGATCGTCGGTGGTGCCTTGTCGGTGGCGATAACGGGTGAGGTCGCCGAGGGTGCCTTCGAGAGACTGCGTGATGAGGGAGGGACGGTCCTGGTGGACGGGCGGGGGTGGCGAGTCGTCGGGCTGGACGCGGCGGCGGTGAGCGACGCCGCCGGGCCCGGCGCCACGGTGTTGGTGGTTCCGGCCTCGTTCGAGGAGACCTTCGTCTCCCTGTCGACATGAGCAAACCCGGTCGGCGAGCCGGCGCCCCCGACACCCGGGCCGACATCCTGGAGGCGGCGCGGGAGACATTCAGCGAGAAGGGCTACAACCGGGCCACGATCAGGTCGATCGCCGCCTCGGCAGGAGTCGACCCGGCCCTGATCCATCACTACTTCGGTAACAAGGAGGCGCTCTTCGCTGCATCGATCGACATTCCGTTCCCCCCCGCAGAGAGAGTGGTGGCCGCCTTCGCCGACGCCGGGGGTGGCACCGGGCGGTTGCTCGCCGAGACCTTCTTCAGCGTCTGGGAACAGGAGAGACCGAGAGCGTCACTCCTCGGGATGCTCCGATCGGCGATGGGGGGCGAGGACCGGGCGGTGGAGGCGTTTCGCCAGTTCGTCACGGGGGAGATACAGGACCGGATCGCGCCGACGATCGGTGGCGAGGATGCCCGGCTCCGGGCGCTGCTGATGGCCTCCCATCTGGTCGGCATCGCCATGACCCGCTATGTGGTCAGGCTGGAGCCGATCGCGTCCACCTCGATCGAGGAGATCATCGATCTGGTGGCGCCACGCATCCAGTCCTATCTCGACGACTGATCGAATGTCATCTGATCGAGATGGTGGAGCGGCCAGGAGCCTCGGGCTAGCTCGAGTGCGCGTCCACCACGGCGAGCACCTCGGGCATGTCGAGCTGGGGATAGGGGTCAGCGGCGAGCAGGCCGAGGATCCGCGATTGGGAGCGCGCCGAGACCAGGACATTGTGTGACCAGCGCTCGGCGAGCTCGGGAGACGGCACCCGACAGCACCCCGGGTCGGGGCAGGTGGAGGCCTCGCGGTCGACGGTGTCCCGGCCCCGGAACCACCGGGCATCGTCGAACCTCACCCCGAGGGTGATCGCATAGGCAGGGTCGCGACCGGCCTCGATATGTGTGGTGCAGAAGTAGGTGCCGGCGGGGGTGTCGGTGTACTGGTGATGGGTGGCGAACTTCTCCTGGGAGTCGAACGTCATCCGAGCTCCCCAGCGGCGACAGAGACGTTGGGTCTCCATCCCACCGTGGTCGTCTCGGGGGATCTGAACCCCGTCGTTGCTGTATCCCTTGACCACGATTCCCATCCCGTCGTTCACCAAGAGGTGGCATTCGATGCCCAGATGCCGGGTGAGCAGGTTGGCGGTCCGCCACGCCGCCATCTCGTAGGACACGTAGAACAACTCTTTCACGTCTTCGACATCGATGTCGTGGCTCTCCTTGGCCGCCAGCAGCCGGGAGACCACCGGGTCCTCCGGTGCGAGCACCGCCGCGGCGAAGTACGCCGTCTCCATGCGTTGACGGAGAAAGGTGTCGAGATCCGGCTCCCTCTCGTGACCCAACACGAATCCGGCCAGGGTCTGCAGCACGGCCTTGCGGGCCTGGCGGGTGCGCAACTTGTTGCGCTGGGCGATGTAGATGCGTTTGGTATGGGTGTCGATGATGGAACGGGCGAAGAGGGGCATGTCGTCGATGGGCATCAGCTCGAATCCCACGCTTGCGCTCAAGTCGAGGAGATTGCGCGACGAGAAGGGCCCTTCGCCGGCGTACCCGGAGCTGTCGAGGGCATCACCGGCAGCAGCCTCGATCACCTCGAGATACCCGTTGTGATCGGCGAGATGTGCATGTACCGCGCCGTTGGCCCTCCGCACCTCCTCCGAGCCTGCCGACTCGATGCTCGACTTATCCCTGATGACGTCGTGCAGCCCCACGATGTGGGCCAGGGTCTCGTTGTCGACCCGGGCCGAGGGTCTGATGGCGGGGATGTCGAGACTCTCGAAGAGGGAGCTCTGCTGAGCCTGGATGAGGGAGATCTCGAGCGCATCTCGTCGACTCGGGGGATTGGGCTCGACCAGCGCGGCCATGTCCACGTCGAGGGCTCCGGCGATCTCGATCACCAGGTTGAGGCGGGGCTCCTTCTTCCCATTCTCGAGAAGTGACAGATAGGGGGCGGGCCTGCCCACTTTCTCCCCCAGCTGGTCGAGGGTGAGCCCGGCCTGGTTGCGGTAATGACGTATCCGGCGCCCCAAGACCAGGGCATCTAGCACCTGTCGTTCGGTCATATCCTGCTCCTGACGAAAGATACCTCGATCTTATATGTGTAGACCGAGGCATTACCAGGGTATGTACAAGATACTTGGTAATTATGAACCAGTTCCACGAGACCGAAATCGAGCGCAGGATCCTCACCCCGGATGCGGTGGCGTTCCTGATCGATCTCGAGAACGAGTTCGGTTGGCGGAGGGGTCAACTCCTCGAGCAGCGCCAGACCAGGCAACGTCTTCTCGACAGCGGGGAGAAACCCGACTTCCTCACCGTCACCGAACACGTCAGATCCGGCGACTGGACCATCGAACCGGTGCATCCCGATCTGGCGGATCGTCGGGTGGAGATCACCGGCCCGGTCGATCGCAAGATGATGATCAACGCCCTTAACTCGGGGGCCAACGTGTTCATGGCCGATTTCGAGGATGCCACCTCACCCACCTGGGACAACCTCCTCCACGGGCAGCTCAACCTGGTGGAGGCCTACCAGGGGACCCTCGAGCTGGTCACCCATGACAAGGAATACCTCCTCGACGAGGAGAGGGCCACCCTGATCATCCGTCCCCGGGGGTGGCACCTCACCGAGAAGCACTTCCTCGTCGACGGGCGGCCGATGTCGGCCTCCCTCTTCGACTTCGGCCTCTACCTCTTCCACGGCGGTCGGGCCGCACTGGCCTTTGGGACCGCGCCCTACGTCTACCTCCCCAAGCTGGAGTCACACCTCGAGGCCCGTCTCTGGAACGACGTGTTCATCTGGGCTCAGGACCGTCTCGAGATCGAGCGGGGAACCATCAAGGCAACGGTCCTGATCGAGAACGTCCTCGCTGCCTTCGAGATGGATGAGATCCTCCACGAGCTCCGCGAGCATGCGGCCGGGCTCAACGCGGGCCGGTGGGACTACATCTTCAGCGTCATCAAGAAGTTCCGCGAGAGCCCCGAGTTCGTGTTGCCCGACCGGAAACAGGTGACGATGACCGTTCCCTTCATGCATGCCTACACCGAGCTGATGATCAAGACCTGTCACCGTCGCGGCGCTCACGCCATTGGGGGCATGGCAGCGTTCATCCCCAACCGGCGCGACCCTGACGTTACCGAGAATGCCATCACCGAGGTCGCCGCGGACAAGGCGCGCGAGGCCGCGGCCGGATGCGACGGCACCTGGGTCGCCCACCCCGACCTGGTGGCGGTGGCCCGTGAAGAGTTCGACCGCGTGCTCGGCGACCGCCTCAACCAGGTCGATCGCCAACGCGACGACGTCGAGGTGGGCCGTGATGACCTGCTCGACCTCGACTTTCCCGGTGAGGTCACCCTCGACGGGGTGCGCACCAACATATCGGTGGGCATCCAGTACCTGGCCGCCTGGTTGTCGGGGGTGGGGGCGGCCGCCATCGACAACCTGATGGAGGACGTAGCCACCGCGGAGATCTCCAGGTCACAGATATGGCAATGGGTGAGACACGACGTCGCGATGGCCGGGGGGGAACCGGTCACCGAAGCCCTGGTCCGGGCCATCACGGGGGAGATCGTCGAGCATCTAGAGGCCGAGGGCCATCCCAACTATCAATATCTGCACGCCGCGCGCAAGGTCTTCGAGGAAGTCGCCCTCACCGAGGACTTCGTCGAGTTCCTCACCCTTCCCGCCTACGAGCTCATCAACTAGGAGAACCGTGAGTCACATCGCACAGGAGGCCGCCCGGCTGGCCGACGAATGGAGCAACAACCCACGTTGGGACGGCATCGCCCGCGATTACACCGCCGAAGACGTGGTCCGGCTGCGGGGGAGCATCAGGGAGCAGCACACCCTGGCCTACCGGATGAGCGGCAAGCTGTGGGATCTCCTCAACACCGAGGACTACGTCAACTCGCTGGGAGCGCTGAGCGGGGGCCAGGCGGTCCAGATGGTCAAGGCGGGTCTGCAATCGATATACCTGTCGGGGTGGCAGGTGGCAGGCGACGGCAATCTGGCGGGCGAGGTCTATCCCGATCAGTCGCTCTACCCGGCCGACTCGGCACCGGCCCTGGTGAAGCGGATCAACAACGCGCTGCGCCGCGCCGACCAGATCCACTGGGCCGAGGGCGACACCGAGACCGACTGGTTCGTCCCCATCGTCGCCGACGGGGAGGCCGGGTTCGGTGGTCCGCTCAACGTGTTCGAGCTGACCAAGTCGTTCATACGCGCCGGGGCGGCGGGAGTCCACTACGAGGACCAGCTCGCTGCCGAGAAGAAGTGCGGTCACATGGGGGGCAAGGTCCTGGTCCCGACCAGCCAGCACGTGCGGACCCTCCAGGCCGCCCGTCTCGCCGCCGACGTGATGGACGTGCCAACGGTCCTCGTAGCCCGCACGGACGCCAACTCGGCCACCCTTCTCACCTCCGACATCGACTCACGCGACCGACGGTTCGTCGTCGGGGAGCGGACAGCCGAAGGATTCCACCAGGTGAGCGGGGGGCTGGAGGCGGCCATCGCCCGCGGGCTGGCATATGCGCCCTATTGCGACCTGATCTGGTGTGAGACGGCCAAACCCGATATCGATGAGGCCCGGCGCTTCGCCGAGGCCATCCACGCCGAGTTCCCTCAGAAGATGCTGGCCTACAACTGCTCGCCGTCTTTCAACTGGAGAGCCCAGCTCGAAGAGGGGGCGATCGCCAGGTTCCAAAAGGAGCTGGGGACGATGGGCTACCGGTATCAGTTCATCACCCTGGCCGGGTTCCACGCCCTCAATGCCTCGATGTTCGAGTTGGCTCGTGGCTACCACGAGAACGGGATGTCGGCCTACGTCGAGCTGCAGAACCATGAGTTCGCCATGGAGAGACAGGGCTACACCGCGACCAGGCATCAGCGTGAGGTGGGGGCGGGCTATTTCGACCTGGTCGCCCGGGCAGTCTCCGGTGGCCAGTCGTCGACCCTGGCCCTCGAGGGCTCGACCGAAGAGGACCAGTTCTAGCCACCAGAGGCCGTCGTCGGCCGCGCTCGGCGGGGCCCCCGGATCCCGACCCAACCTGCTTTCCTGCCCGATGACCACCTCATGGGCACACCAAAGCTCCACATCAGACCGGGGAACCCCGAGTTCCTCGACCTCCCCTGGGACGCTCCCGTCGATGCGTGGGAGCATCCCCGTCTGGTCGACATGCCTGCCGGTGTCCATCGCCATCCTGTGGTCTTCGTCGCCTATGAGGAGGGCGTCTACGCGATCAAGGAGATGCCGCTTCGCCTGTCGAGACGTGAGTTCGGGGTGATGAGCGCCCTCCAGCAGCTCACTCATCGCGCCGCCGAGCCGGCCGGGCTGGTGGAGAGGAGCTGGCTCGACCCCCATGAGGAGCAGGCCGGCGCAGTGGTCACCCGCTACGTCGAGCATGCCTTCCCCTATCGGAGACTGCTGTCCGGGCCCGGGTTCGGAGCCCGCCGCACCCAGATGCTCGATGCGGTGGCCGGCCTGTTGGTGGAGTTGCACATCGCCGGCTGCTACTGGGGCGATTGCTCTCTCTCCAACGTCCTCTACCGCTTCGACGCCGGTGGCATCGAGGCGATCATGATCGACGGCGAGACCTCCGAGATGCATCCCACCCTCAGCCAGGGGCAGCGCCTCCAGGACCTCGAGATCATGCAAGAGAACGTGGCCGGGGAGATGGCAGACATCGCGGCCATGAACGAGGTGCCGGTGCTCGAGGCCGATCTCGCGCTGGGGGAGGACATCGCTCGTCGTTATCAAGCCTTGTGGGCCGAGTTGACCGAGGACCTGATCATCGACCGGAACGAGGCCTACAAGATCAGAGAGAGGATCGGTCGGATCAACGATCTCGGGTTCGCGGTGATCGACTTCGACATCGTCCCGACCGATTCGGGGCATGTGGTCAAGATGTTCACCAGGGTCGGTGGCCGCACCTTCAACACCGACACGTTGCGCGAGCTCACCGGTGTGGAGGCATCGGAGAACCAGGCCAAGCTGCTCCTCGGTGATCTCAACTACTACCTGGCAAAGCTGGGGATCACCTCGTCGACCGGGAAGAGCGTGGGCACCTTCAAGTGGCTGACCGATTCTTTCGAGCCGGTGGTGGCCAGGATCACCGAGGTGTGGCACGGCACCGACCCCGTGCAGGGCTATTGCGACTTCCTCCACCATCGGATGGAGTTGGCCACCGCCCGTGGTGAGGACGTGCCCAACGACGAGACCTTCGACTCTTGGGCAGCCAGTGGCTTCCCGGGCATCCCCCTGCCCGGCTAATGCGGCCCGGAGCTCACCGCAGGAGATGTGAGCCGGAGATCAGCCAGTTGCCTTGTGACGATCGTCTCAGGGAGAAGGCCCGTGCGAAAGGAATCGTGTTCCTGCCCAGCTCCTCGCCCCCCGAATCGATGGTCAGCTGCTCGACCATGCCACGAGCCTCGAATGCCGGGTCGGCGCCCCCCTGGGGCCCGTCGGGATGGGTGACGATGAGGTGCAAGGACTCGAATCGATAGAGAGGCACCACGGTGCTCCCCGATCGTCTCTGGGAGAGGCGGTAGCCCATCTCGTTCAGTCTCGCCCCCATCGACACCGAGGCCATGAGCGCATCGTCGCCGCGTAGCAACGCCTCGGCCTCGGTGGCCAAAGCAGTTGCCAGGGCGACCGCGAGATCTTGGGCTCCCTGCCCGCCGAGGCTGGCATCCAGCCTGATGACCTTGGGGTCGACGGTCACCTCGGGTAGCGATGCGGGATCGATGTCCACGTCGACGAGAGGCGGTGGTTCTTCGGCACTCGAGTCGGTCGGAGCCCGAGCAGGGGCGCCGGCCGCCACGAGGCCCAGGGTGAAGACCCCCACCGCGGCAGACACCCCTGCCCAACGCAGCACGGGTCGCCTCGGTCTCACCTCGTCGCTGATCTCCCTCCTTGCGGCGAGCTTCCTGCGCTCGAGCAACCAATCGATGAGGGGGCGCAACCCGGTCATCACCACCAGCCCACCGAGCAAGCCGACCTTGGCCCCGAACTCGGTGGTCTGCGGAGCGATCAACAAGATCGAGACCAGCGCCACCGCAACACCGAACCAGATCCGGGCCCGGCGCCCGGTCGGGATCGTCCTCGGGTCGGTGATCATGAAGAACATGAAGACCAGGACCTCCGGGGAGGTCGCCACGACACTGAGGAACCGGGTGTCACAGACCGGCTCGAAGGCCCAGCGGGCGGTGATGCAGTGTGAGGAGGCAGCGAGGATGGCCAGCCCGGGGACGAAAGTGGCCCAGAAGGCGGCGGCCATGGGAAGGAGGCCCAAACGGAGGGTGATGGCGATCCCCCCGATGACTATCACGCCATAGGCGAGGGCCAGCGACCAGTCGAGCGGTCCCCACCAGAAGTCGAGAGGCTCAACCCGGCCACTTCCCAACAGGAGAAACGCGGCGACGAGCCCGACATTGGAGGGGTTGAACACCGGGGCACCCCGAAACCTGATGAGGTACTTGGTGATCAGGGATGCTCCCGCCACGATGGCGAAGAGATGCCATCCATCGAAGCTCCAGTGGTCGCCGCTCTCGTTCCCCAGGATCCGCAAGATCAGGGCGACGCCGCTGCCGGTGAGCATCGCACTGGCTGGCCAGACGATACGGCGGGAATTGGCGAAGGTCCACCCGACCTCGATGATGGCGCAGGCCAGTATCGCCGCGAGTATCTGGGGGATCGACACCTCGAAGCCGAGCCCGACCTGACCGATGACGTGGATGGTGATGATGACCGCGGCCACGTGAAGCCGGGGGTCGCGCAGTCTGGGGAGCTCCACCGGGTAGCTGCGACTGCCCAAGCGAAATGTCGGGCCCGCTTCGATCGTCAATGGTGCACCCGCGGTGCTCATCCGGCTGCGCGACACGGGGATCGCCTCAGATCCATCGCTCAACCGTAGCCCGGGGGTCTGCCAACACATCCGGCGATTTCTCGGACACGGCCCGTCTCGTTGTGAGTAGTGTCGACGACGGCTCTTCGGGGCCATACGCAAATTTGGAAGGATCCAATCGAAATGAGATTGAAGAGACTGCGATGGCTCTTGGTCATATCGGTGTTGTCTCTCCTCGTAGCCGCCTGTGGAGACGACGAGGGAACCGACACGACCGAGGCGCCCACCGATACAGAAGCGCCCACCGATACCGAAGCCCCCACGGATACCACCGAGGCCCCGACCGACACCGAGCCGCCGGGCGAGGCGATCGAGGTCATGTGGATCCGCGGCGAGGACCACCCGGAAGGCATTGCCTTCATCGAGTTGTTGAACGGGTTCACCGAGGCCACCGGTATCGAGGTGAACTACAACGGCGTCGGTGATGACCTCCCAACCATCCTGGGCACGCGGGTCGAAGGAGGGGATCCCCCAGACATCGCGGTCCTCGCCCAACCTGGCCTGCTGCGGGACCTGGTCACCAGAGAGGCCGCCCAGCCGGTGAGTCAGGCGGTGTCCGACGGGATGGCCGCCAACTTCGCTCCGGTGTGGGCCGACCTGGCCACCGTCGATGGCACCCTGTACGGCGTCTATTTCAAGGCGGGCAACAAGTCGCTGGTGTTCTATGACATCGAGGCGTTCGATGGTCTGGGTGCGGCTCATCCCGAGTCTTGGGACGACTGGCTCACGACATCGCAGAACTTCGTCGACAACGGCTTCACCCCCCTGGCGGTGGGCGGAGCCGACGGGTGGACTCTCTCGGACTGGTTCGAGAACGTCTACGTTCGCACCGCCGGCGCCGACACCTACGCACAACTGACCAACCATGAGATCCCCTGGACGGATCAGTCGGTGGTCGATGCGTTCAGCACCATGGGCGAGTTGATCGGGAATCCCGACTTCGTCGCCGGTGGCCCCGACGGTGCCCTGCAGGCCGGCTTTGTCGACGCGATCGTGAGCGTCTTCGGTGCGGGTGATGCGGTGATGATCGAGGGCCCCGGTGACATCGCCGGGATCGCCAACACGGAGACCGGCGCCGTGGTCGGCACCGACCTCGCCATGTTCCCCTTCCCCAGTATCGACGGATCTCCCGGTTCGGTCTTGGGTGGCGGAGATGTCGCGGTGGCTCTGACCGATAACCCCAGCGCCATGGCGTTGCTGGAGTATCTGACGACTCCCGAGGCAGTGGAGGGCTGGGCCGCCGCAGGCGGGTTCACCTCACCCAACCAGAACCTCGACCTCGGCATCTACCCTGATGACCTGTCCCGGGCCACGGCCGAAGGTCTGGTCAACGCGGAAGTGTTCGTGTTCGACATGTCCGACAGCGTGCCCGCGGCGCTCGGCGGCACCGCCGGCGCCGGGATCTGGGGTGGGCTCCAGAACTGGCTGGAGAACCCCGACAATGTCGAGGCGGTCCTCGAGCAGATCGAAGCGGAGGCCGTAGCGGCATTTGGTGAGTAGTCGGCATCCACAATCACACGGGGTGGTCCAAGAGATCACCCCGTGTGACTGTGAATCGGAGGTCTTTGCTTGACCGCAGCAACCGGGACTGCCAAGTCCAAGGACAAGAGGATCTGGCTCGCCCTGGCGTTCGCCGGGCCTGCTCTGCTGATCATGGGCGGCCTGGTCGTCTGGCCGGCGATCAAGACTGTCATCGACAGTTTCTACGATGCCGCCGGTCGGAACTTCGTCGGCATCGACAACTACGTCGACATCTTCCGTTTCCAACGGATGCAGATCGCAATCCGCAACAGCCTCATCTGGGTGGTGGTGTTCCCCGTCGTGGTCACCACCGTCGGATTGGTCTTGGCGGTGCTCTCAGAGCGGGTGAAATGGCGGACCGCCTTCCGGTTGATCCTGTTCATGCCGGCTGCGGTGGCCATCCTCTCTTCGGGGATCATCTGGCGGATCATGTACGACACCGACCCCAACCTCGGCTCGATCAATGCCGTGATCAACCTCTCGGCCTCGTTGGTCAATCCCGAGGGAGCCCTCACCGGGGCGGCCCCCTCAGGTGAGGTGGCCGTCCTCGACGACAACGGTCTCATGCTTCCAGTCGAAGTGGGCTCGGATGGGGGGGCAGCCAGGATCGGCCTGCTGAGGATCCTCGAGACCGACCTCCCCGAGGATGCTGCGCCGGCGATCGAACCGGCTCTGGAGGCGGGATCGGTCACCGGGGTGGTCTGGCGGGACACCAAGCCCGGCGAGAACGAGCAAGGCGTAGTCGAGGATGGTGAGTTCGGCATCCCGGAAGTGACCGTGCAACTCCGCTCCGGTGACGAGGTGGTGGGCGATGCCGTCACCGAAGCAGATGGCTCCTTCGTCATCTCCGGTGTCGAGCCCGGCACGTACCAAGCCGTGGTCCCTCCTGACGAGTTTGGAGAGCCATGGCCGGGGATCGCGTGGCTGGGACCGGATTTGATAACTCTCGGTGCGGTCATCGCCGGGGTCTGGATCTGGGGTGGGTTCGCCCTCCTCGTGATCGCCTCGGGCCTGGCCGCGCTGCCCAGAGAGCTGCAGGAAGCTGCCCGGGTCGACGGTGCCACCGAGCTCCAGGTGTTTCGTCGCATCACGCTTCCCCTCCTGGCACCGGTCCTCGGCGTGGTCTTCGTGACCCTCACCATCAACGCCCTGAAGATGTTCGACCTCATCATCGGCATCGCTCCGGGGTCTGTGCAGGACGACGCCAATGTGATCGCCCTCGAGATGTGGCGAACCGCCTTCACGGGATTGGGCAACCGCGGGCTCGGCTCGGCCATCGCCGTCTTTCTCTTCGTCCTGATCATCCCGGTGATGGCCTTCAACATCCGCCGCTTCCGGTTGGAGGAGGAACGTCGATGACCGCCGAGACCCCGACCCTCACCCCGACAGCGTCGCAACCTCTCGACCTGCCCGCTGGGTCCCGGCCCATCACCCCGATGCAGAAGGTGATCCACTTCCTCTCACGGGGGATCGTCCAGTTCGTGATGGTCGTCGTCGCGCTGTTCTGGCTGATGCCGATCGCCGGGCTGCTCATCACCAGCATCCGGGATCCTCAGCTGTACGGCGTGTCCGGATGGTGGAACGCCATCACCGCACCATCACAGCTCACCCTCGAGAACTATGCGAACCTGATCGGGGATGCCAGTCTCATCGAGTCGGTGCTGGCGACGTTCTACATCGCCATCCCGGCGACGGTCCTGCCCGTGTTCCTGGCTGCGATGGCCGGGTATGCGCTGGCCCTCATCGACTTCAAGGGCCGCGATGCCCTGTTTCTGGTCGTGATCGGCATGCTGGTCGTGCCACTGCAGATGGCGCTCATCCCCGCATTCACCCTGTTCAGGACGCTCGGGCTCAGCGGTCTCCCCTCCATCTGGCTGTTCCACACCGCCTTCGGCCTGCCGCTGGCCATCTTCCTGATGAGGAACTACTTCGCCGGGCTCCCCCCGAGCCTCATCGAGGCGGCCCGGATCGATGGCGCCAGCGAGTGGACCATCTTCCGGAAGATCATCCTGCCCCTCGGCTACCCGGCCATCGCCGCGCTCACCATATTCCAGTTCACCTGGGCGTGGAATGACCTCCTGGTCGCCCTGGTGTTCGCCACCGATCAGCAGCCGATAACGCTGTTCCTCAGGGACCGGCTCGGCGAGTTCAGCAGCGGTATCGGCGTCATCTCTCCAGGTGTGTTCCTCTCGGCCATCGTGCCGCTGATCATCTTCTTCGCTTTCCAGAAGTACTTCGAGGCAGGTCTGCTCGGCGGCTCGGTGAAGTGATGGGACGGCTCCGTCTCATGATGGTGGGGCTCGTTCTCGCCGGGTGCGCCTCGGCCGATGTGGTGACCGGAGATCTCGGTGCGGCCATAGCGAGCGCCGAGCCGGGAGCGGTGCTCGAGCTCGGCGCGCAGAGCTATTCGGGTCCTATTCTCATCGACAAGGCGATAACCCTCGTCGGTCGGCAGGGGACCGTCATCGACTCCCCCGATGGAGCCCCGGCCATCATGATCGATGGGGCGAACGGGGTCTCTCTGAAGAGTGTGCTCATCCGGGGCGGGGACAGTGGGATCCTTGTCCGACACTCCGAAGACGTCACGATCGAGGATGTCTCGGTAGAGCAGGCCCTGTGGCACGGGATTCTCGCCCAGGACTCCCAGCTCACGGTGAGCGGCTGCCGCGTGTCGGGGCTGCGTGCGCCGATGCCACAGGGGATCGCGATCATCAACTCGGACAGCCGGCCCCCCTCATTCGTCACAGGTTGCCGGATCGAGGGCCCTGTCTTCGAAGGCCTGGCCGCACATGTCTCCCATGTCACGTTCGCGGACAACGTCGTGGTCGGGGCCACCCAGCGCGGTGTGGTGATAACCGAGATGTCCGATGGCCTGATGGAAGGGAACACCGTGAGCGAGTCGGGTGGGACCGCCTACTTCTGCGGTGACATGAGCAACTGCTCGATCGTCGACAACACGGCTGACGGTATCGGCGTCGGAGACGATCGTCTGAGTGCGATGGGCCACGGCGTGGTCGTCCACTATTACGCCAATGCCTTCGTCACCGGGCTCGAGTTCGACGGCCTCAGCGGCCAGGACGTTCTGCCTATGCTTGGCGGCAAACTGGTCGACGAGGCGCCCTATCCATGATCTCGGTCGAGGTAGGGCATGGTCGAGTAGCGTCAAGCAAGTTCAACTAACCGAGGAGGACCCCGGATGGCAGCCATCACGTTGGAGGATCTTGGGAAGATCTATGAAGGTGGCACACGTGCCGTGGGGGATGTCGATCTCGTCATCGAGGACGGGGAGTTCCTCGTCCTGGTCGGCCCATCCGGGTGCGGCAAGTCGACGATCCTGCGGATGATCGCCGGTCTCGAAGAGATCTCAGAGGGGACGTTGAAGATCGGCGATCGGGTGGTGAACGACGTCCCCCCCAAGGACCGTGACATCGCGATGGTGTTCCAGAACTATGCCTTGTATCCACACATGTCGGTGTTCGACAACATGGCTTTCGGCCTCAAGCTGAGAAAGCTCGACAAAGGCGAGATCCAGAGGCGGGTCAAAGAGGCCGCAGACATTCTCGAGATCAACGATTTCCTCCAACGCAAGCCGAAGGCGCTCTCGGGAGGTCAGCGTCAGCGGGTGGCGATGGGGCGGGCGATCGTTCGCGAGCCGGCAGCATTCCTCATGGACGAGCCCCTCTCCAACCTCGACGCCAAGTTGCGGGTCCAGATGAGAGCCGAGTTGGAGAGACTCCATGCCAGGCTGGGCACCACCACGGTGTATGTCACCCACGACCAGGTCGAGGCGATGACCCTTGGAGACCGGGTGGCGGTGCTGCGCGCAGTCTCGGCGCGGGCCCCCTACAACCTCCAGCAGGTGGGACCACCCACGGAGTTGTTCAACCACCCGAACAATCTCTTCGTTGCCGGTTTCATCGGGAGCCCGGCGATGAATCTGGTCTATGGCCACCTGGAGGGATCGGGCCAGGACGTGTACGCAGTGCTGCCCGACACACGGCTCAAGGTGGGCAAGACCGCCCTCGACAATCACCCGGGCCTCGAAAAGCACATGAACGAGGAGATCGTCATCGGAGTTCGCCCCAACGATCTGGAAGCGGCGTCGGTCCGGGGATCCGACCCTGACCGTTCGATGACCGCGATGGTGGAGGTCACCGAAATGCTCGGTGCCGACACTTTCATCCACTTCACCGTGAACCGCGCCCCGGTGGTGACGCCGGATATCGAGGAGTTGCTCGCCGATACCGGTGGCGACATCTCGAACCTCGGCGACGTCACCAACTTCATCGCCCGGGTCAGCCCGGACGTCCAGGTGAAGCATGGCGACTCCGTCGAACTGGTCGTTGATACCAACAAGCTCCACTTCTTCGTCCCGGCATCTGGATCCCGTATCGGCGTCGAGACCAGGTCCCCTGCCACGGTCTGAGATTCGTCCTGGCCAACCTAAGGAGCTAGCCAGACCGTGGTGTCGGGAGGGAGGGCGTCACCCTCGACAGGCCCGCTCGAGATCACCACGTCGCCATCCGGTAGCGCCATCGGCTCTCGCCCATAGTTGGCCAGGCAACTCACTCCGCCGCCGCGGCGAAAGGCGAGGATGTCGTCTCCGAGCTCCAACCAATCCAGCACCTCGTCGTCACGCATCGTCTCGGACCTGAGGCGGATCGCCTCCCGGTAGAGCTCGAGGGTCGATCCGGGGACGCCGTCCTGACTCTGCACCGAGAGTGTTCCCCAATCGCCCGGCTGGGGCAGCCAAGATCCACCCCGACCGAACCCGAATGACGGCCCGTCCGGGGTCCAGGGGATCGGCACCCGGCACCCGTCCCGGCCCTTGTCGGTGTGGCCCGACCTCTCCCATACCGGATCATCGAGCACCCCGGCCGGGAGGTCATAGGCCTCGGGCAACCCGAGCTCCTCTCCCTGGTAGAGATAGGCCGAACCGGGGAGGGCCAGCATCACCAACAGCGCGGCCCTGGCACGCAGCATGCCCATCTTCTCATCGAGCAGCGCACGGTCACCTTCGAGCAGCCACTCCTTGGGCTTGACATCCCGGGGGAGCCCGTAACGGGTGGCATGACGCATCACGTCGTGGTTGGAGAGCACCCAGGTGGGCAGGGCCCCCACGTCCCTCGTGGCGCCGAGGGCCTCGATGATCGTGCCTTTCACCGACCGGGCATCCCAGGGTGACTGCAGGAAGAGGAAGTCGAAGACCTGGTGGTACTCCCCGGGTCGCACATACCTGGCCAGCCGGGACCAGTCCGGCAGCCATGCCTCGGCGATCATCACCGTATCGGGGTACTCGTCGAGAACGGAGCGCCACTCCCGAACGATCTCGTGCACACCAGGCTGGTCCCACATGGGGTAGCGCGCGGTGTGGGGCATGGCCATGACCTCGGTGACGTCATCACCGCCGTCGGGATGATCGGGGTCTTTGACCAGAGCATGGGCCACATCGACCCTGAATCCGCTCGCCCCCAGATCCAGCCAGAATCGGAGGATGTCGATGAACTCGGCGCGTACCTCGGGATTGGCCCAGTTGAGGTCGGGTTGGGACACATCGAAGGTGTGCAGGTACCAGTCCCCGTCGGGCACCCGTGTCCACGCCGGGCCCCCGAACACACTCGTCCAGTCGTTGGGTGGGCTTTCCCCGCCGTGGCCCATGCCGGGGAGGAAGTGGTACCTCGCCCTCTCCGCGCTCCCCGGCCCGGCCTCGATGGCGGCCCGGAACCACCGGTGCTCCGATGAGGTGTGATTGGGGACCAGGTCGACGAGAAGCCGCAGTCCAAGCCGTACGGCATCAACGATCAGCAGCTTGGCCTCGTCGAGGGTCCCGAAGAGGCTGTTGATGCTGCGGTAGTCGACGACGTCGTACCCTCCGTCGTTCAGCGGGGATTCGTACCAGGGGTTAACCCATAAGGCGTCCACCCCGAGCGATGCCAGATAGGGGAGACGGGACCTGAGCCCGCCGATGTCACCGGTGCCGTCGCCGTCGCCGTCGGCGAAGGACCGCAGGTAGACCTGATAGACGACCGAGTGGCGCCACCAGGGAAATTCGGGGCTCATGGAGTCGAGTATGGCTCCTGTGGGCCGTGGGTGGCCGCGTGTCCCGGGACCAGGTGACCCCGGGGCGATTGATTCGCCACTCGACGGGGTACCATGCCGTGGCGGACACATGAGTCAGCACTCGCTCCCAAGGAATCCGTGATGAAGATCGTCCACGTCGTGGGCACCGGCACGATCGGTGAGCCACTCATCGGCCTCCTCGCCGACAACAAAGCACACTTCGGCATCGACGAGGTGACCTTCCACAAACGGACCCCGTTGATGACAGAGAAGGCCAAGGTCTCCGATTTAGAGCGTCGTGGCGCGGTCCTCACCGTGGACGAGGACCGCAAGGCCACCTTCGAGGAGCTGGGCCATGCGCCCAAGTACGAGACCAATGAGGCCATCGAGCAGGCCACCGTGGTCATCGATTGCACCCCGGTGGGCAACGAGATGAAGGAGGCGTTCTACAAGGACGCCGCCGGCCCGATCGGCTTCATGGCCCAGGGCTCGGAGTACGGGTTCGGCAAGATGTACGCCCGGGGCATCAACGACGAGGCGCTCATCCCGCACGAGGACAAGTTCCTCCACATCGTCAGCTGCAACACCCACAACATCGCGGTGCTCATCAAGTCTCTGGCCATGGACCCCGATGGGACGAACCATCTGACCAACGGTCGCTTCCTCTGCATGCGTCGGGCCAATGACATCTCCCAGGACGAAGGTTTCATCGCCAGCCCGGTGGTGGAAGGTCACAGCGACGAGAGGTTCGGCACGCACCACGCCCGCGATGCCCACGACCTGTTCACCACCCTCGGCTACGACCTCAACATCCACTCGTCGGCGATCAAGCTCAACACTCAGTACATGCACTCGCTGCATTTCTCACTGAGCCTCGATCGGGAGATCGACCTCGACGAGATCCGGGATCGCCTCGATGCCAACACCAGGGTGGCCACCACCCACAAGAAGTCGGCCAACCAGGTGTTCTCGTTCGGTCGCGACCACGGCTACTACGGGCGGATCATGAGCCAGGCGGTGGTCTCTCTCGAGACGCTGGCCGTGCGAAGCGGCAATGAGATCGTGGGGTTCTCCTTCACACCCCAGGACGGCAACCCGCTGCTGTCGACCATCGCGGCCATGCTCTGGTATCTCGATCCGGACACCATGGACGACCGTCTGGACATACTGCGCCGCTACCTGTTCCCCGAGATCTAGTTGGAGCCGAGAGCAAAGGTCTTCGCCGAGGAGGCGATCAGGGCGCTGGGCCGGCTCGACGTGGCCGCCGCCCGCACCTCTATCTCCGAGGCTTTCGAGGTGGATCCCAAGATCGGTGCCCTCGCCGATGTCGTCAATCTGGCGTGCACCGAGATCGAAGAGGAGAACGCGGTGAGCACCGCGACATGGAACACGCTGGCCGACGCCGTCGACTCATCGGAGTTGCTGGCGGTGGTCGAGATCTCGCGCACCTAGTGGCGGCGCCGTGATCGTCGAAGTCATCGCGGTGGGGACCGAGCTCCTGCTCGGCCAGATCACTAACTCCAATGCCTCGTTCATCGGCTCCGCCCTGGCCGACCATGGTCTCGACGCCCACTATCAGCAGGTGGTAGGAGACAACACCCAACGAGTGGCCACCACGATCCGGACCGCGATGGAGCGGTCCGACGCGGTGATCATCACCGGGGGGATCGGGCCCACTCGTGACGATCTGACACGGGAGGCGGTTTGTGAGGCGACCGGTCGTGAGCTGGAGCTCGACGAGGCGTACGCCGATCATCTCCGGGAGTGGTGGCAGCAACGGGGCAGGGAGATGCCCGAGTCCAATCTCCGCCAGGCGCACCACCCCGAGGGCGCCGAGCTGCTGATGAACCCCAAGGGGACCGCCCCCGGGCTCGCCCTGGAGCATGATGAGACCCTGATCTTCTGCATCCCCGGGGTTCCCGAGGAGATGGAGCACCTCCTCGTCGAGGCGGTCCTTCCCCGCATTATCGCCCGCTCGAACGGTCCTGCCGTGGTGGCCAGCCGCATGCTTCGCACCTGGGGCCAGAGCGAGTCGATGGTGGGCGAGCTGCTCGACGATCTCTACGAGGGATCGACCAACCCCTCGGTGGCCTTCCTCGCCTCGGGCGGCCAGATCAAGATCCGGATCACCGCCAAGGCCGACAGCCACGAGACGGCGCGGGCTCTCATCGACCCCGTGGAGACGGAGATAACGCGTCGGCTGGCGCCCTGGTACTTCGGTGCCGACGAGGACACGGTTCACCGGGTGATCTTTCGCCTCCTCGAGGAGAGAGGATGGAGCATCGGCACCGCCGAGTCGATGACTGGGGGCCTGGTGGCGGCGTCGTTGACCGCGGAGCCCGGGTCGTCAGCCTTCGTCAAAGGCGGACTGGTCGCTTACGACCCTGAGTTGAAGCGTCGTCTCCTCGGCGTGAGCGACACCAGCTCTGTGGTGGACACCGACACCGCGATCGAGATGGCCGGCGGGGGACGGGAGCTGCTCGGCGCCGACGTGGTGGTCGCCGTCACCGGTTCGGCGGGCCCCCAACCCCTGGAGAAGCCGGCGGGAACGGTGATCATCGCCGTGGCCACCCCCGAGGAAGTCAGGGCGCAGGAGTTGCGGATGCCGGGTGACCGGGAGCGGGTGCGGGCGTACGGGACCACCAGTGCGCTGCATCTCGCCCGACTCGCCATCTCCGGGCAATGGTGGAGCTAGTGGTCCGTCGCTCATATGCATTGACGGCCTCTCTCCGGCCCTCGACGCACCTGGCTGCGTCGGAGTGCTCGCCGCAGCTCCCCGGCTGCGACCGTGCCCCTTCTCTCGCCAGATGACGCCGACGACTCGGAGACACGCGCCTCCCACATGAGCGACGGACCACTCGTAGGCCGGGTCTTCGTGGCGGCTCCGCTGCCTGCCGATGTGCGCTTCGCCCTCGGGGAGCGGATCTCCGAGATGGCGATCCCGGGTCGGGTCGCCCCGGTGGAGAATTGGCATGTCACCCTTCGCTTTCTCGACATCATCCACCGGGTCACCTATGAGCGGTTCCTGTCGGAGCTGGAGAAGGTGGGGGACCAGTTCTCCTTCCCCGCCTCACTCGATGGGTTCGGCGCATTCCCCAACCCGCGCAAGGCAACCGTGTTCTGGGCCGGCATCGGCAGGGGCTACGGTGACCTCGCCCTGCTCAACGAGCTGGCCGAGGAAGCCGCGGTGGCATCCGGGTTGCTCCCTGAGGAGCGCCCCTTCCACCCCCATCTCACCTTGTCCCGAATTCGCCCACCCGCCGACGTCCGTGACCTGATCGAGGAGGATCTCGACCTGGGATGGAGATGCGACCGGGTATTGGTCTTCCGCAGCCACCTGGGACGAGGGCCGGCGCGCTACGAGCCCCTTGACTCGGTGGATTTGATTGGGTAAATCAACAGTGCGAACACCTGTTCGGTATAGCATCTGGATTCTTGTCAGTGGTCACCGATACGGTTTGAGCAAATGAGTCAGGAAGGACGCGACGTGGAACGCGAAAAGGCATTGGACATGGCGGTCGGCCAGATCGAGAGACAGTTCGGCAAGGGCGCCATCATGAAGTTGGGTGAGGGGGCACTGCGCAAGGTGGACGTCATCCCGACGGGGGCATTGTCGCTCGATCTCGCCCTGGGGATAGGGGGTGTCCCCCGTGGTCGCATCGTCGAGGTCTATGGCCCGGAGAGCTCGGGGAAGACCTCACTCGCCCTCCACATCGTCGCCGAGGCGCAGCGCAATGGGGGCATCGCCGCCTTCATCGACGCCGAGCACGCCCTCGACCCGATCTATGCCAAGGCGATCGGGGTCGATGTCGACGAGCTGCTCATCTCTCAGCCCGACACCGGCGAGCAGGCTCTCGAGATCGCCGACATGTTGATCCGCTCCGGTGCCCTCGACGTCCTGGTCATCGATTCGGTGGCCGCACTGGTGCCCCGTGCCGAGATCGAGGGTGAGATGGGCGACTCCCACGTTGGGCTGCAGGCCCGACTCATGAGCCAGGCGCTACGCAAGCTGGCCGGCACCCTGAGCAAGTCACGGACGACCGCGGTCTTCATCAACCAGCTTCGGGAGAAGATAGGAGTGATGTTTGGGTGCCTTTCTTGGGACACGAGGGTGGTGCTGGCTGATGGCACTTCTGAGCACATCGGCAAGATCGTCAATCAGAAGATGGATGTCGAGGTGCTCGCTGTCGACCCTGAGACTGGCAAGGTCGAGCCCAAGAGGATCGTGAACTGGTTCGACAACGGCAACACGGATGAGTTCCTCCAGTTCACCGTCTACAAGCCGGAAGGCAATGGAAGGGCCCAGTTCGCTGCCACCGCCAATCACTTGATCTCCACCCCCGGGGGGTGGCGTGAGGCAGGAGAGCTCCTCGCGGGCGACCGAGTGCTAATGCCGCTCAAGCACTATCTGTCGGAGCAGCAGCGTCAGCTGGTCCTGGGTGGTCTCATGGGCGACGGCTCCATCTCGCCAAAGCGTGATAATTCAACCGGGCCAGGCATGAAGTCGAGATTCCGTTTCGGGCACGGCCCCAAGCAAGACGACTACGCAAAGTGGAAGGCAAGTCTGCTCGGGGGTGTGCCGACCTCGGTCTCACCGCACTCGAAGGGCGGGCTCATGGTGGAGACATCACCCCTCGCCGAGCTCGATGTCCTGCGTGACGCTGTTTATGTCGGCGGGAAGAAGGTATTCAGCTGGGACTACCTCAAGGAGCTGACACCCCTAGCCATTGCAATCTGGTACCTGGACGACGGGTCATTCGCCGTCCGGAGAAGAGATGGTTCTGCCGGCCGTTCCGACATCTGTGTCCAAGCGATGGACGAGGGCACTCAAGGACGATTGGTCCAGCATCTCAACGACTCATTCGGGCTCAGCTGCAAGCTGATGAGTCGTGTTGGCAAGGCCGTGATCGTCTTCGACCGCGACGGCACCGAAGCCCTCCACGATCTGGTGGCGCCCTACGTACCAGCGAGCATGGAGTACAAACTGCTCCAGCACCGTCGTGGTCGCTACGCAATGGAGGTCGAGCCGGCCAGGGAGCGATTTGAACTGGCCGCCGTTCCCATTGTCGACATTCGAGTCAAACCGCCCACTCGGAGCATGCGGCGTTTTGATATCGAGGTCGATGGCAACCACAACTACTTGGCCGACGGTGTCATGGTGCACAACAGCCCCGAGACGACCCCGGGCGGGCGGGCGCTCAAGTTCTACTCGTCGGTACGGCTCGACATCAGACGCATCGAAGCCATCAAGGACGGGACCGACAACGTCGGCAACCGGGTGCGGGTAAAGGTGGCCAAGAACAAGATGGCCCCGCCGTTCCGTCTCGCAGAGTTCGACATCATGTTCGGCCACGGCATCTCAAGGGAGGGAAGCCTCATCGACGTCGCCGTCGACCACGGTGTGGTCAAGAAGAGCGGCGCCTGGTACACCTACGACGACGACCAACTGGGCCAGGGCCGGGAGAACGCCAAGCGTTTCCTGAGAGAGAACCCCGAGTTGGCCATGCAGTTGCAGGCCAGGGTGTTCGAGGCCGTGGGTCTGGTCGACGACGAGGACCCCGAGCACGAGGGGGCTGAAGCGACCGCAGAGACGTCGGTCGAAGCAGCGACCCCGGAGACGTCGGTCGAAGAAGCGGCAGAGGTCGAGGAGACGTCGGCCGAAGACTGAAACCCCCTTTGGATCGCGCCATGGTGCGCTGAGCGAGCCCCGGGTGCCACATCGGGCGCCGCAATGAGTCGAAGAATCTGCTTGGGCTGGTCTCGGGTTGCTGTATGCTCGGTGGCTGACACACGAAAAAGACTTGAAACCAACCGAGAACCCACCAGACATTTCAGGAGGAGCGCAGAAGCAAAGGGTGAGTTGACCCCTCGATTCTGAAGTCGCTTCATTTCGTGTGCCGGACCCGCAAGGGCCGGCATGACTTGTCTCAGAGGTCCTCGGGGAAGGAACCACAATGAGCACCGTTCAGGTCGTAGGACTCGCAGTCCTCGGGCTGGCCATCGGTCTCGGCTTCGGATACCTGATCGCCCGGCTGTCCATAGCCCGTCGCCGTGAACGCGATGGCATCAACGCCGAGGACACGGTGACTTCGGCCCGGCTCGACGCCCAGAAGATCCTCGCCAAGGCGGAGGAGGAAGGACGGGCCAAGGCAGAGACCTACCGGGAGAGGGAGGAGGAGGCCCTCGCTCATCGCCGCTTGGAGCTGGGGAACCTCGAAACACGTCTCGGTCAGCGAGAGGAGACCCTCGAGCAGCGGGCATCGAACCTCGCCCAGCGGGAGAAGCTGCTCATCGATCGCGAAGACGAGGTGGTCGGTGCTCGTGGCGAGCTGGAGCTCCTCAAGGAGGAGGCCCGCAACCAACTGGAGAAGGTCTCGGGTCTCGACGTGGCCGCGGCCAAATCGGAGTTGTTGGCCCAGGTCGAAGACGAGGCTCGCCGAGAGGCAATGATCTTGGTCCGTGACATGGAGGTCAGGGCCCGGGAGGAAGCCGACCGCCGGGCGAGACGCATCCTCGCCACCGCCATCCAGCGTCTCTCCGCCGAGGTGGTGACCGAGACGACCGTATCGGTCATCGCCCTGCCCTCCGACGAGATGAAGGGTCGGATCATCGGCCGGGAAGGCCGCAACATCCGACATCTCGAGTCGGTCACGGGGACCAGTCTCATCGTCGACGACACCCCCGAGGCCGTGTCGGTCAGCTCGTTCGACCCGGTCCGCCGCGAGGTGGCTCGAATCACGGTGGAGCGTCTCGTCGCCGACGGGAGGATCCATCCCGCATCGATCGAGGAGGCCTACGAGAAGGCCAAGGATGAGGTCGAGCAGTCGATCAGGGATGCGGGGGAGTGGGCCCTGGTCGAGGTCGGCGTCTCCAGGATGCACCCCGAGCTGATCACTCTCATGGGTCGGCTCAAGTACCGGACCTCATACGGTCAGAACGTGCTCAACCACCTGGTGGAGACCGCAAACATCGCATCGATGCTCTCCTCCGAGCTGGGGATCGACCCGGCCCCGGTGAAGCGGGCCGCATTGCTCCACGACATCGGCAAGGCGGTGACCCACGAGGTGGAGGGATCACATGCGTTGATCGGCGCCGAGATCGCCCGCCGCTTCGACGAGGACGCCGCCGTGGTCCACGGGATCGAAGCCCATCACAACGAGGTGGAGCCCCGCACGATCCTCGCCGTGATCGTCCAGGCAGCCGACTCGGTTTCGGCGGCCCGCCCCGGGGCGCGCCGGGAGACGCTGGAGGGCTACATCAAGCGGCTGGAGCGCTTGGAGAGCATCGCCCTCGAGTTCAGCGGGGTCGAACAGGTCTTCGCCCTCCAGGCCGGCCGTGAGGTGCGGGTGGTGGTCGACCCCGGGAACGTGTCCGACCTCGATGCGAGGGAGCTCTCCCGCCGGATCGCCCGTAAACTGGAGGAGGACCTCCAGTATCCCGGTCAGATCCAGGTCACCGTGATCCGCGAGTTCCGCGCCACCGACTACGCCCGCTGATCAGAGTCTCATGATCCAGACCGTCCTCCTCCCCCAACCGACCGTCCGTGAGCGGTCCGGCCGACCGGTGACCAGGGCGGGGAAGAGCTATTTCATTCGCACTTTCGGCTGTCAGATGAACGAGCACGACTCCGAGCGGATCGCCGGCCTGTTCGAGAGTGACGGCATGACCCGGATCGACGGTTATGCCGCCGCCGATGTGGTCTACATCAACACCTGCACCATCCGGGAGAACGCCGACAACCGCCTGTACGGCAATCTGGGACAGCTCAAGGCGATCAAGGACGTCAACCCCGAGATGCTGCTCGTCGTCGGTGGGTGCGCCGCCCAGAAGGACCGTGATCTGGTGAGGAGCAGGGCCCCCTGGGTCGATGTCGTCATGGGGACCCACAACCTCGACCGGGTCCTCGACCTCATGGATCACGCCGAGCACTGGGGGCCGATCACCGAGGTCGTCGACGAGCTCCAAGCGATGCCGTCCTCGCTGCCGGCCCGTCGTGAGCTAGAGCACTCCGCGTGGGTGACCATTCAGGTCGGCTGTAACAACACCTGCACCTTCTGCATCGTCCCCTCGGTGAGGGGAGTGGAGGTCTCCCGGCGTCCCGGTGACATCGTGCGGGAGGTGGAGCGTCTCGTCGCAGAAGGTGTGGTCGAGGTCGCCCTGCTCGGCCAGAACGTCGACACATATGGCCGCGACCTGGCGATCGACGGTCGTCGTCGCCCGATCTTCGCCGATCTGTTGCGCCGTGTGGGCGATGTCGACGGGATCCGCCGGGTCCGGTTCACCAGCCCCCATCCCAACGACTTCCGTGAGGACGTGGCCAGGGCCATGGCCGAGACTCCGGCGGTGTGTGAGCAACTGCACTTTCCGCTCCAGTCGGGGTCGGATCGGATCCTCGCCGCGATGCACCGCGGCTACCACCGCCGCAAGTACATGGAGCGACTGGAGATGGCGCGGGAGACGATCCCCGGTCTGGCGGTCTCCACCGACGTAATCGTCGGCTTTCCGGGGGAGACCGACGACGACTTCGAGTTGACCATGGAGGTCGTCGAAGAGGCTCGCTTCGATCAGGCGTTCATGTTCATCTTCTCACCGAGACCGGGAACGGCGGCGGCCGCGATGTCGAGCGACTTCGTGCCCGAGGAGGTGATCCAGCAGCGTTTCAACCGTCTCGTCGAGGCCCAGAACCGGATCTCTGGCGAGCTGAATCGGGAGATGGTGGGGACCCGCGTCGAAGTTCTCTCCGAGGGCCCGTCGAAGAAGGACCCGGCCGTGGCGACCACCCGGACCAGAACCGGCAGGGTGGTCCATGTCCCTGGTGATCACCGTCCCGGGGTCTTCCTCGACGCACGGATCGACCGCGCCGCAATGCATCATCTCATGGGAACACCCGTCTGAGCGCAGTGCTGGCCATCGTCGGCCCGACCGCCTCGGGCAAGACCGGTCTGGCCATCGAAGTCGCATCGAGAATGGGTGCCGAGATCATCTCGGTCGACTCCATGCAAGTCTACCGGGGCATGGATGTCGGTACCGCCAAGCCCACAGTCATCGAGCGCAGGGGAGTGGTCCATCACCTGATCGACGTGGTCGACCCCGACCAGGAGTTCTCGGTGGCCGAAGTCCGGCGTGTGGCCCGAGAGGTCATGTCCCGCACCGACAAGCCGCTGATCATCAGCGGTGGGTCGGGTCTGCACTTCCGCGCCGTCGTCGACCCGATGAGATTCGCCCCAACCGACGAGACGCTCAGGGCCGAGCTGGAGTCTCTGGACCCTGCTGAGCTGGTGACGGAGTTGGAGACCGCGGATCCCGAGGCGGGCAGGCACGTCGACCTGGCCAACAAGCGGAGGGTGGTCCGAGCCGTCGAGATCACGAGGCTCACCGGGGAGACCCCGAGCTCACGGGCGATGTCGGCGAAAGGCGACGAGGTGCGCCGCTATGTCCCCGAGGTCCAGTTCACCGCGATCGGTGTCGACCCGGGGAGCGCCATCGAGCGCCGAATCGACCGGAGACTCGATGAGATGCGTCGGGGTGGTCTTCTCGAGGAGGTCACCGCACTGAAAGGGCGGCTGGGGAGAACGGCGAGGTCGGCGGTGGGCTACCGGGAGATCCTCGATCACCTCGACGGGAAGACCACCGAGGCGGAGGCTTTCGCTCGGGTCGCACAGAACACCCGGGCGCTCGCCAGGAGACAGCGGACCTGGTTTCAACGTGACCCGCGCATCCGCTGGATACCCTGGATCGACGATGAGCGTTCCCGTGTCGACAGGGCGATGGAGATCCTGAGTTGAGAGCCCTCGAGTTCACCAAGATGCAGGGTCTCGGAAACGACTTCGTCGTGATCGAGGGCCCGGCGAGTCTCAGTGGCGAGGAGATCACCGCTCTCTGTGATCGCCGTTTCGGTGTCGGCGCCGATGGTGTCCTGGTGGTGACCCGGGCCGACCCGGTCCGCATGGAGTACTGGAACGCAGACGGCAGCGCCGCCGAAATGTGTGGCAACGGGCTGCGCTGCGTGGCCCGCTATGCGTATGACAAGGGCTGGGCGGTCGACCGCAACTTCATCGTCGACACCCGGGTGGGAGCGCGCGTGGTGAGGGTGCTCGAAGACGGAATCGAGGTGGAGCTCGGCCGCCCCTCGGTGACCGGTCACACCGTCATCGACGAGCAGCGTTATCACCTCATCGACGTGGGAAACCCCCATGCAGTGGTGTTGGTAGACGACCTGGCCACAGCTCAGGTGGAGCTGGTCGGTCCCAGGGTGGGGACCGACCAGCAATTCGAGAAGGGGACCAACGTCGAGTTCATCACGTTCGGCGATGGCGGGGTGAGCATGCGGGTCTGGGAGCGGGGGGTTGGAGAGACCATGGCCTGTGGCACGGGGATGGTGGCGGCGGCGTTCGTTGCGACCAAGACCCACGAGCTGACCGGGCCGATTCCGGTTCGGGCACCCGGGGGCGTCGCCCAGGTCGAGTTGCGTGACGGTGTCGCCTGGCTACGGGGCCCTGCCGGGTACTCGTTCAGGGGTAGCGTCGGAGAACGCTGACGACCTTGCCGATCAACTCGACCCCCTCGGAGAAGACCAGCGGCTCGTAGGCGGGGTTTTCCGAGTGGAGCACGACCTGGCCATCCTTTCGCTGCAGTCTCTTGACCGTTGCCTCTTCGCCGTCGATGAGGGCTGCCACGATCTCGCCGTCCCGGGCGTCGGGCTGCTTGCGCACGGCCACGAGGTCGCCCTCGTGGATGCCGGCGCCGACCATGGAGTCTCCCTTCACCTCGAGGAGGAACACCGGCCCGTCTCCCACCAGTTCGGTGGGCAGCGTCAGCACGTCATCGACATGCTCTGCGGCCAGGATCGGGGTGCCGGCGGCGATGCGGCCGAGGAGGGGCACGTCGCGGGTCTTGCGACTCTCGACTGTCGGAAGCCGCGTGGCGTCGGTGATCATGATCGCCCGAGGTTTGGTGGGGTCCTTCTTGATCATCCCCGCTGCGACCAGAGAGTTGAGCTGGGCATGAACCGAAGACGGTGAGCTGAGACCCACGGCGTCACCGATCTCCCGGACCGACGGCGGGTATCCCCGCGCTTCGACGGTGGCTTTGATGTAGTCGAGAACCTGTTGCTGTCTCTCGGTCAGCATCGTTGACTCCTCCTCGAACGGATGTTCGTCAGGCTAGCCGTTCCCATCGTGGAAACCAAACATCTGTTCGGGTGACAGTCTCTCCCCTTGACATCGAACAGTTGTTCGGTACAGTGTCGAACGCACGTTCGGTTCGCCGAATGTGATCCAGCCAAACACCAAGCGGGCCCGATCAGGAGGGAGACATGCAGACGACACGAAAACAGCTTTCCGTTCAGCTGTCCGTGCTCCTTGCAACCGTCTGCGCAGTCTTTCTCCTGATCGGAGGGGCAGCCGACGCCGAAGGGCCACCGGGCCCGGCCATCGAGTATGTGGTCTCCGCGGGGGACACCCTTTGGGAGATAGCGTCCGAGCACGTCGCCGACGGTGACGACGTGCGGCCATTGATCCAGGCGATCAAGGAACGCACCGGGATGGCCTCCAGTGCGATCCAACCTGGGCAGGTTCTGCAGATTCCCCTACCCTGAACACAGAATCCCTGTTTACCCTGGGGCGATGCACTGCCCCTCTTGCGGCGCCACCGAGACCAAGGTCATCGACAGCCGTCCCGCCGAGAATGCCACCTCGATCCGTCGGCGTCGTGAATGCGAGTCGTGCCGGCATCGGTTCACCACCTATGAGCGTCTCGAGCCACAGCTCATGGTCCTCAAGCGATCGGGCGCTCTCGAGCCGTTCTCACCACCGAAGCTCACCTCCGGGATTTCGGCGGCACTCGCCGACCGCCCGGTGTCGGGCTCTGATGTCGAGGGTGTCGTCGACGAGCTGGAGGAGTCGATTCGGGCGAACGGTCCCCAGGTCAGCTCCGAGGAGATCGGGCGGCTGGTTCTCGACCGGCTGCGACAGCTCGACGAGGTGGCCTACCTACGCTTCGCCTCGGTCTACAAGGATTTCCAGGGTGCGGCCGACTTCGAAAAGGAGATGGCAGCCCTCGAGTCGACCGAGAATTGATCAGCCGGTCGGCAACCGATCGAGGGCTTGTCGGGTCTCTTCGATCCGGACCTCGACACGTCGCTGGATCTCGTCCAACGAGGCCGAGAGCGTCTCTTCGACCTCGGTCAGTCGGGTGGCCAGCGTCGCCAGGACGGCCGCGGCGGCTGACATGTCGTCCTCGCGGAGGGCATCGACGTATTGGCCGAGGATTGAAGTCAGGTCTCCCGAGAGCATGTCGAGCCGGGCGGTGACGTCGGGAAGGATTCCGTCGGGCAACGCGGTGCGCACTTCGTCGAACTTCAGTTGCCAGGCTCCGAACGACCTGGCTGCCTCGTCCAGCTCGACCAGTGCCGGGTCGGTCTCCAACTCGGGGGCCACCAGGATGGGGAAGACCGCCAGCCGGTAGGAGTGGGCGTCTCCGGCGAGGCGGACCCCGTCCATGGCGGAGCCCGCGGCCTGGGTGGCTGCCGCCCTCAGTCCTGTTTGGTCCCGCGCCAGGTCGCCCGAAGCGTCGAATAGGGCACGTGCCCGGCTCTCGATATCGAACAGCGCGGCGGTGGTGGTGGCAGGATCGAGTCCCAGCAGGTCGTTGTTGAACTCCTCGAGCGTCCGCAGAGCGCTCTGCAGTGCGGTGGCGTGTGTGGTCAGGCCGGCGAGGGAGATCTCCGCCTGTGCCGCAGGACGCTGATAGAGCCAGACGCCGAAGTAGGCGAGCGCACCGGTCACCGCCAGCAAACCGATCGTCACCCCCCAGCGAAAGTTGCCTCCGGTCAGGCGGTGACCCACGTCCTCAGGCTTCCAGTCGGCGAGTGCCGCCGGTTCCGGGGGTCGGGCGAGATGGCGGCCCCGGGGGACCGCGGGTGGCGGTGGGCGGTCCGACCAGATGGTTGTGGCGTCGGAGAACCCGAGACTCTCCATGGACATGAAACGAATCGGGCGGCGACGGGAGGAGCGACCGTTTTCGGGCGGATTGATTGTCGCAGTCATGAGGACGCTCGCTTACAGTCAGGTTCACTCCGCCCGAGGCCCCAGACCCCATGCAGGTTAACTTCGTACGTCTCGATAGGGAACTGCCCGTTCCCGCCTCAGCTCATATCGGCGATGCGGCCGTCGATCTTCACGCCCGACTCGACGTGTCGCTCCAACCCAACGAGCGAGCCTCGATCGCCACGGGGATGGCAGTAGCGATACCCGAGGGATACGCCGGCCTGGTGATCCCGCGATCGGGCCATGCCATTCGTCACGGGGTCAGCGTGGTCAACGGGCCTGGTCTGATCGACTCGGGCTACCGGGGCGAGATCAGCGTGATTCTCATCAACCATGGCACCGAGACCGTCGAGTTCTCCAGGGGCGAGCGCATCGCCCAGCTGGCGATAGTCCCGGTTCCCGCCATCGAGTGGATCGAGACCGCATCTCTCGACGACACCGAGCGGGGGGTGGGGGGCTTTGGATCGACCGGCACGAGGCCTTTTGGTTGAGAGATCGCCGGGATTACAATGCGCACTTCTCGCGCGGAAGTAGCTCAGTTGGTAGAGCGCAACCTTGCCAAGGTTGAGGTCGCGGGTTCGAATCCCGTCTTCCGCTCCGGTGGACGGTCGGAATCCGCCATCCGGCGACGTGGCCGAGTGGTTAGGCGCGGGTCTGCAAAACCCGTTACACCGGTTCGATTCCGGTCGTCGCCTCGGAGGGCCCTTAGCTCAGCCCGGTAGAGCGCTTGCTCGACACGCAAGAGGTCACTGGTTCAAGTCCAGTAGGGCCCACCATCTCCCGGCCAGGGGAAACGCTCAAAAAGCGCCTCTGGCCAGGTAGAACAGCTCCCCAACTCGTCTTTCCACATCTTTCGGCGTTTCGCGCTTTTGTGCTACATTTCACCTCGCTTGTGACACATACGTGACACAAGAGAGGATCCGCGAATGGGATCAATCCAGAAGATCGACCGACCGAAGCCATGGAGGGGGCGCTACAGGGGCCCTGACGGTCGCCAGCACTCGAAGAGCTTCAGACGTAAGGTCGACGCCGAACGGTGGCTCCTAACCGAAGAGAACGCCGCTCTGACGGGGTCCTGGGTCGATCCTCAAGCCGGGACTGTCCTCCTCGGTGAGTACGCCGAGTCCTGGCTCAAAGCCCGCCAGGGTCTGGCACCGAAGACGGTCGCCACCTATGAGGCTCTGGTCCGCTCTCACATCATCCCGGCGTTCGGCAGCCGATCACTACGCGCGGTGTCCACCGAAGAGATCCGCTCCTGGCAGGCCGGCCTGCTGGCGGATGGTCTGTCGGCGGCCACAGTGAGGCAGACCGCGCGCCTGTTGCGCTC
>Ga0256867_10000021_pt1 | contig 58449 bp, 44 predicted proteins | sample RVTome_15_FD_185939 | JGI IMG/M metagenome (GOLD analysis project Ga0256867, IMG submission 185939) | Soil microbial communities from uranium-contaminated site in the Upper Colorado River Basin, Wyoming, United States - RVT150D86 (HiSeq) ... | reverse complement strand
CATGGCCAGGGCCGCGCTGCAGGCGGGCAAACACGTGCTGTTGGAGAAGCCGATGGCGCTCACGCTCGAAGAGGCGGACGAGCTGATCGACCTGGCCGAGGGAGGCGGTCTCAAGTTCACCATCGGATACTCGCAACGGTTCAACCCGAAGCAGGCAATGGTCAAGAGGAGCGTCACCGACGGCGTCATCGGCGACCCGGTGACCGTCCTGGTCAGCCGGCACATAACGAGATCCCTGGGCGCGAAGATCGGGGCGCGCACCAAGCTCTCCCCGGCGGCGATGGAGGCCACCCACGACATCGACTTCGCCCTCTGGGCCCTCGAGCCCAGGCTTCCGGTGCGGGTCTATTCCCAGGTCGCATACGGGGTCCGCAAGGCGGACCACGGCGTCCCCGACCACCAGACCATCGTGGTGACCATGGACGACGGAGTCACGGTGACCCTCGGCGCCGGCTGGTCGCTCCCCCCCGGGTACCCCAACTACTCGTCGACCTGGATCGAGTTCCTCGGCACCGACGGAGCGCTGATGCTGGATGCCACCCACAGAGACATCGTGCTGCACACCACGAAGGAGGGAACCCAGTTCCCGTTGTCGACCATGCCCGGCGAGTACGTCGGCCATGTCTACGCGGGGCCGATGGAGAGAGAGACCCTTCACTTCCTCGAGGCGGTCTACCGCGATGGCGAGGTGATGGTCGCCCCTCGGCTGGCGCGTCAAGCGATGGAGGTCTACATCGCCGCTGATCTCTCGGTGGAGAAGGACCAGGCCATCGATCTGCCCTTGCACTGACAGATGTCGGCGAGCCGTGTCACCGCAGCGGCGATCGGCTCGATGATCAAAGGATCTCGACGGTGACGAAGCGGAGGAGGGTGTCTCCCACGTTCTCCAGATCGTGGATCATCGGGCTGTCGGCGGTGTTCTCGAGATATAGGGTGTCACCGACCCGGTAGTCACGCACCATGTAGGAGCCGTCGGCTCTTCGCTGCAATCCCCGCCCGGGGTCGACGACCGTCCAGAAGTAGTTGGTGGTGTGGGCATGGAACGGCCCGCGCTCTCCGGGCTCCAGCCTGACCTCCCACACCCGGGTCCGCGCGTTCTCGAACCACAGAGTGGTCCCCAACGCCCGGTTGGTGGGAGCCGCCTCCAGCTCCTCGGCGAACTCGGAGGTGGGGAATTCACCCTGTTCGACGATGCTCGGGTCTTGGGTCATGTCAGTTCACCTTGTAGTCGGGCTGTTGACCGGTGAGGACCTTGATCACCTGGGCGGCCGCCTTTCGCTGGGACTCCTCGAGGGCCTCCTCGGAGTAGTAGGCCATGTGGGGGGTGACCGTCAGGTTGGGCACTCCCGAGATACGCGCCGCGTCGAGAGGCTCGACATCGAACACATCGAGACCGGCACCGGACAGATGCCCCCCGGTGAGGGCGGCGGCGAGGGCATCGAGGTCCACGAGCGGGCCCCGCGAAGTGTTGACGAGGATCGCACCGGGTTTCATGGTCGCAAGCTCCGCCGCTCCGATCAGGCCTCTCGTCTCCCCGGTCAGGGGCAGGTGGAGCGAGACGATGTCGGCGGTGGCCAAGAGCTCGGGGAGATCGAGAAGTGGTGGCAGGTCGGGACCGGGTTGGAGATAGGGGTCGTGGGCGACGACGGACGCACCCAACGCCCGGAGAGGATCGGCGGTCCGCCGGGCGATCCTCCCGTAACCGACCAGACCCACCGTGAGGGTCGACAGCCGTCTGATCGGCCGGAAGTTGTCGATGCTCCACGTCCCGGACCGCACCGACGAGTCGGCACTCACCACCTTGCGCAAAGTGGTCAGTATCAGTGCCAGGGCATGGGTGGCCACCTCCTCGACCGAGTAGTCGGGCACATTGGTCACGACGATCCCGGCATCGGCGGCCGCGGCGAGGTCGATGTTGTCGACGCCGATGCCGTAGCGGGCGATGATCTTGCAGTTCTCCAAACCGGAGATGGCGGCCTGGTCCCAGGGCAGATAGGTGTTGAGGATGGCATCGGCGTCGGAGGCAAGCTCGAGCACCTCATCGGCGTCACCGGAGGCAACGGTCAGGTCGGCGCCGATCTCGGCGAGGAGGGCCCGCTCGAGGTCCACCGTGGGGAAGACCTGGTCGCTCACCACCACCTTGTATTTCGCCATGGTTCCTCCCTGGGCTGCGGGCACCCGGTGATCCTATAACATGCACGATCCACGGAGTGGGTGGACACCAACGAGGCTGCCGAGCTGTCAGGCCACCCTCATCAACACCTTGAGGGAGGATGAATCGTGGACCAGCTCGAACGCCCTACTCGCCTCCTCCAGTCCCAACTCGTGGGTGACGATCGGCTCGAGATGTAGTACGCCGCTTGCCGCCAGCGCCACCCCGTCCGCGTAATCGCCGATGAGCGCGGCTCGAGGGTTGTAGATGGTGAGCTCCTTGTGATAGAGGTGGTAGTAGGGGAGCCCGTCTCCCCCGCCGGTGATGGTTCCGTAGGCCAGGATCTCCCCGCCGATGGTGACCATCTCTATCGCCTGGGACAGCGTGGATTCCGTCCCCACCGCCTCGACCACCAGATCAGGGCCGTGGCCGTTGGTGAGATCGCCCAACACCGACGGTGCCTGAGCAGGATCCGCAACCGCCGCTGCGCCCGACTCCGCGGCCAGCTCCCTCTTCCAGTCCGAGCGCGTGATCCCCACCACGATCACGCCTTTCAATGCGAGCAGTTGAGTGAGGATCTGTCCCGCCACGCCGAGGCCCATGACGGCCGCCACCTGCCCCGGGAACGGGTCGACTCTCTTCATCGCGTGGACACAGGTCCCGAGCACTTGGAGCAGGCCTGACGCCCTTTGGGAGACCGAGCCCGGCACCGTGATCAGCCGGTCCTCGGGCACCAGGACGTGCTCGGTGAAGCCACCGTCGAAGTCTCGACCCATGAGACCCCCATTCCGGCAGAGATGGGGGCGGCCCGAGAGACAGAGATCGCACCATCCACAGGCGACGCCGGGGTCGACCAGGACCCTCGTCCCAGGGGCGAAATGGCCTCCAATGGGAGCCGACAGCACTTCGCCGACGATCTCATGGCCCATCGTCCTCGGGTACTCGACGGGTATCTTTCCGGCGAGGATCTTGGTGTCCGTGCCGCAGATTCCGACCTGATGTACCGCCACCTTGTAAAGCTGCCCGGCGGCCGGATCGGGGACGTCGGCGATCTCGATGACGCCTGCGGCAACGACTCTCACTGCTCTCAAGACACTCCCTGGGCCTGTTCTCTCATCGTAGGACGCCCCGGGAAGGCGTATCCAACCGGGCTGTGGTTCTGATTTGTAGGATGCAAGGGCAATGGAACCGACGCCCGAATTCGATCTGCGTCCTGCGCAGGACGAATTCTCCAATCACCGCCAGACGGCTCATGAGTACGTGCGCAGCGTCCTGAGACGCGCCATCCTCAAAGGAGAGCTGACCGGAGGGACCCGGCTGGTGCAGGCGGAGCTGGCTGCAATGCTCGAGGTGAGCACCACACCGGTCCGGGAAGCGTTGCGGGATCTGGCAACCGAAGGGCTGGTCCAGTTCGACCCGCACCGGGGTGCCATCGTCGCCGAGCTCAGCTCCGACGACGTCCACGACATCTACTCGATCCGAATGGTCCTCGAGCCGATGGCGATGCGGGAGGCGGTTCCCAAGATCAGCGACGCCCTGATCGCCCGGCTGCGCAACCTGCACGAGAGCATGATGGAGGCGCCTCACTCCGCGGACTGGGTCGACCGGAACAGGGTCTTCCACATGGCGGTATACGAGACGGCTGCCTCTCCCCGGCTGGCCTCGATCATCCGCAACCTCCAGGATGCCTCGGTCATGTACATCGGGGCCTCCCTCAAGGACAAGCCTTCCTTGCGTGACGAGGCCAACCACGACCACGGCAAGATCCTGGCGGCACTGGAGGCCCGCGACGTCGCGGCTGCCGTCACCGCCCTCCAAGCCCACCTGCGGACCTCCATCGACGCCTACGACGAGACTCACGCACCGGACTAGCCGAGCTGCTGGCCGATTCGATACAGCCCCGGTGGGTCCCGCTCACCCAGCAGGTTCAGAGCGACACCGATGACGATGAGGACGAGACCGATGGCCAGCTCCGGTGTCACCACCTCATCCAGAAGCAGAGCCGAGGAGATGACTCCGATGGCGGGCACACCCATCATGGTCAGGTTCGCCGAGACCGGGTCGATGTTGCGCAGGACGACGATCTGGGCCCACAGCGCGATGCCCGAGGCGAGGATGCCCTGGTACGCCACTATCCCGATCAGAACGGGGGTCCACTCGATGATCGGTGGGCCGTCGACCGTGACCGCCAGGATCAGCATCACAGTCGTTGCCCCGGCCAGCTGCCAGGGAAGGGCGTCGAGGGGGGTGATCGACCACCGGTGACCCCGGATGTGGACGGAGGTAGACGCGTTGATGATCGAGGCCGTGATCAACATCGTGTGCCCAATGGCCACGTCGGGGTTGGTCCAGTCGAGCCCCCAAGGCTCGAACAGCACGACGACACCGACGATGCCCAGCAGCAGGCCGAGCCAGCGACGCCCGGTCATACGATCGCCCAGGAACACGGCGGCGATGGGCACGGTCCACAAGGGAGTCGTCCAGGTGACCACGGAGGAACGTCCCGGCGGGACGATCTGGAGGGCGGTGAAGACCAGCAGCGTGACGGCGACCAGCCGGAACAGGGCGAGTGAGACGACGATGGGGAGATCACCGCGGGGTGGGAGACGGAACCTTCCTCCGATCGTGGCGATGGTCAACACCACGAGGGTGGCCCCACCGAGTCGGAAGACCCCCATCCACATGGGTGTGATCGACTTGACGCCCGTTGCCATGATCGGCCAATTGAGGCCGAGGATGATCACCACGAGAGCCAGGAGCGTGTAGATCGCCAATGGCCTGAGAGAGCGATCTTGAGGCGGGCGCTCGTCCGAGCCCCAAATCCGGTCTCGGATGCGCCCCGTCAAGTGGCTTCTCCAACCGGGGGCACGGGCCTCGTTATGGTGCCACCTGCCCGAAGACGACAGGGCTGGAGCCCATGACCACGATCGACATCCATTGCCATCTCGCGACACTGGCGAGCCGACCGCCGGTCGAGGCGCATCGCCGCCCGGAGTACGAGCCCTACGAGTACTTCATGGGGGCCGACTCGGCGGCTCACAACAAGGCGGCGGTGCCCAACATCATGACCGCCCTCACCGAGCCGGCGGCTCGGATCGAGCACATGGATCGCATGGGCGTCGACCTGCAAGGGCTGTCCACATTCGTGTCCGAGTACTTCTACTGGGCACCACCACGGGACGGATCCGAGTCGGCCCGCATCCAGAACGACAACCTGGCGGCAGCGGCGACCGATCACCCCGATCGGTTCGTTCCTCTCGGTGCCACCGTTCCCCTCCAGGACGTGGACCTGGCGATCGCCGAGATGGACCGGGCCGTCGACGAGCTCGGATTCAAGGGACTTCAGATCGGTGGGACCGTCGACGGGCACAATCTCGACGAGCCCCGGTTTCGCCCGTTCTGGGCCGCAGTCGAGGAGAAGGGCATACCGGTCATCCTCCACCCCAACGGCTACCCCGAGAGCCAGCGCTTCGGTGACTACTTCATGGTCAATTGCATCGGCAACCCCCTCGAGACCTTGGTCGCCGCAAACCGCATGATCTTCAGCGGCCTGTTCGAGGAGCACCCCGGGATCAAGCTGGTTCTGCTCCATGGGGGCGGGTATCTGCCGTTCTACACATCTCGGGCGGACCACACATGGGAGGTGCGACCCGAGACGAGGGTGGGCATACCGGACCACCCGCCCAGCCACTACATGAAGATGCTCTTCTACGACACGATGATCTTCCAACCTCTCTACCTGCGCCACCTCATCGAAGTCGTTGGCGTCGACCACGTCCTCCTCGGCACCGACTTCCCCTTCGATATGGGTGAGACCGACCCGATCGGGTTGATCGACTCCACCGAGGGCCTCGATGATGCCGACCGTGCCGCGATCGCCGGCGGAAACGCCGCCCTGCTCTACGGCATCGACTGAGTGCGGGACACACTGCACTGTCACGCCGAAGACCCCTCGTCGGGCCGGTACACGTACCCGATGAACTCGGGTGACCAGCGGGAGATGAAGAAGGTGCCGACCAGAGAGGCAATCCCCCCAGAGATCACCGCGAACGGCACCGTCGTGACCGAGGCGACCACACCGGACTCGAGCTCTCCCAGCCTGGGGCCACCGGCGGTGATCGCCATGTGCATCGAGGACAATCGGCCCCTCAGGTCGTCGGGGACCGAGAGCTGGACGATGGACTGCCGGAAGATGGCGGAGACCACGTCGGCAGCACCGGCCAGACCGAGCATAACGAGGCTGAGCGCCAGGGAGTTGCTGAAGCCGAAGATGGTGATCGACAGGCCCCATCCGACGATCGCAGCCACCACGGCCACACCCTGACGCCGCACCAGGGATACCCAGCCCGAGGTGAGGGCGGCCAGCAACGCTCCGATCCCTGGGGCCGAGTAGAGGAGCCCGACGGTGAAGGCGTCGCCTCCGAGCAGCTCGGTGCCGATAGCGGGGAACAAGGCAGTGGGCATGCCGAACACCATGGCACTCAGGTCGAGCAGGAAGGCTGCCTGGATGATCCGGCGGGGGCGGAGGAAACGGAAGCCCTCGGCGATCGACGCGAGGCCGAACTTCCGTCTCTCGCCTTCGAGAGACACCTCGGGTATCCGCCCGAGGAGGAGCCCACTGACGACGAACATGAACATCTCCGCGGCGAAGGTGAAGGGAAGGCCTGCGGTGGCGATGAGCAGACCCGCCAAGGCCGGCACCGCGGCCTTGGCCGTGTTGACCAGGGTCTGGTTGAGGGCGAGCGCCGCGGGAAACAGGCCACGCCCCACCAAGCTCGGCAGCAGAGCCTGACGTGCCGGGCCGTCGATGGCGGAGATCCCCGCGTTCGCCGCGCTGAGGACGAAGAGCGGCCACACCGCCGGCGCCGGGGTGAGTGAGTTCCAGAGCAGCCCGAATGCGGTCAGAGCCAGGACGAACTGGGACCAGGCGAGGAGACGGCGACGATCCACGGCATCGGCGAGCGAACCACCGAGCAGCGACACCGCCAGCAATGGGACGAGCTGGGCCAGGCCGAGCAACCCGACCAGCAGGGTGGAACCGGTCAGCTGGAACACCTGGACCGGCACGGCCACCACCGTCAGCTGACGGCCGATCTGGGTGGCGAGCATCCCGACGAAGAGCCATCTGTAACCGACGACCTCCTGCAGAGGTCGGACATCGACGACGGCCAGCCGGGTGAAGTTGCGAAGACGTCTCAATGATCACCTTCCCGCGGCCTCGCCCGAGCGGGTTCGTCGATGGTCGGCCGAATGGCAGATGACGGGCCCGGCGGGAAGCTGACCTGCAGACCGCATTCTACGGGCACGGACGCACGCGAAGGACCCGATCTGCGGCGATGCGCGAGTTGGCTCGAGCTCGGTCGAGTGTCTCGAGCACCAAGGTCTCATGGGTCGGATGACAGCGGGAGGGTGGCCACCAGACCCGAGTAGCCGTCGACCGCGATGATCTGATCGCGATCGGCCCCGGGTTCCACCCCACACACGGCAGGCACGCCCAGAGATCTCGCCGACTCGAACAGGTGGGCGGAGGCGCTCCCGCCATGGGTGACCAGGCCCGCCGCATCCCAGACCAGCTGGGAGAGATTGGGCGGCGCATGGGGAGAGGTGATGACGGCGCGCTGCGGTGGCTTGCTCACCATCGCGGTGTGATCGACGTGGAACCTGACACCGGCCCCGATACCGCCGGCCGCCGGGATGCCGCGATGGATGGACCCGTGATCGAGCACCACGGCTGCCACCAAGGGCTCCCAACGGCCCACGCCGACCCGGCCAGGCGCGGCAACAATCTCTCCTCCGAGGCCCCTCCTCAGCTCCGCCGGGGACAGGTGCCAGACCGACCGCCCCTGGGGGATCACTCCCCACTCGGCCAACCGTGTCCCCATCTCGTGAATGAGGGACAGAAGATGCGACGCTTGGTCCCGATCCGGCCGATTCAATCCGCGGATCGTCGCGATCTCTGCTGCCGGGTCGGGGCCGCGGAGCCGTCGAAGACACTTCCTGGCTTCTCGGCTTGCCGTCTCCGGAGGCATGTCCCAAACCCGGGATGTGAGCCTCCCGCTCATCTCCAATGCCCGATCGACGAGGTCCTCACCGCCGACCCGCCGCGGTGGGCCCATCCCGGGCATCCCGGCCAGCGCCCAGGGCAACACCAGTTCGCTGCCCAGGACACCGGGCGCGGTCATGATGGCTTGCACCGTCGGGATCAGGTCGGGGGTCGTCGAAGATCGGGCTCGAGCGGCCGCGGCGCCGGGTCGCGCCACAGTGCCGAGCTGCAGGATCCACAGTCGCTCGTCCAGGGCCCACTCGAGACGATTCACGCCGAAGCGTGCCGAGGCGTCCTCGAGCACTGCGCGCAAGGCGTCGAGGCTCCCCACCCCGATCAGATCGATTGCCTCGCCTCCTTCCCACCCCTTCGAATGGGCCCACCTCGCCCTGGACCCTCTCTCCCAGCCCTGCAACAAGGGGACGGGGGACCCGGCCACCGCGCCGACGACCAGCGATCCGTCGGCATCGAGCTCGGCGACGCCTCCCGCGCTCGGGCCGATGGCGGGCTGCACGAGGACCGCCATCGCGATCGAGCCAGGCTCCAACCCGGCTGCCTCCTGGCGGCCGAGTGCGTCGACCGAGAATGCGGATGCCCAGCAGCCCACCACGGCCCTGGGCAACTCTTCGGGCGCGATGCCCAGATAGGAGGTGAAAGCCCCCGCCCACTCCCCGGCGTTCTCGAGCCGGGTGGACGACCGGGCGACCAGGGATGTCCCCAGCGCCTCCCCCGCGGCTTCGATGCGCCCGGCCTCCGGGGCCGGCTCGGCGATCATGGCGAGACGAGCACCTCCCGACCCGCGTGACTGCAGCGCCCCGGCGCCGATCTCCATGTGTCGGAGCGAGGCGGAGGACTCGACCACGAATCCGGGCAGCACCGGGACCCCGGCCCGGCGGGCTCGGGCCAGGACGGCAGCCTTGGCACCGACCCGTTCGGGGTCGAGCGCGACCTCCTCGTCGAGGTCGGCGATCAACCCCGGATCACTTGACCGCGATGATCTCGTGGCTGGCGTAGGTGGACACCATCTCGATGCCGGTGTCGGTCACGTAGAGCATCTCCTCGAGCCGGACACCATGATCGTGCAGCTTGCCGTGCTGGGTCTCCAGGGCGAAGGTCATGCCGGGCTGGATCTCCACGGGATAGTCCAGGGACCAGATCCGGGAGATGACCGGGGGGTCGTACTGGGCAAGACCCAGACCGTGACCCCAGAAGTTGGCGGCAGCCTGGTCTTCCTCCTCGTAACCCCACACCTCCTTCGCGGAGGGCCACTTCGAGGCGACGTCGGCAGTGGTGACCCCTGGTTTGGTGGCCTCGATGGAGTCCCACAGCCACTTGTGGGCGAGGTCGTAGGTCTCCTTGTGCTCGTCTGTCGGCTCCCCGCCTACGCAATAGGTGCGGTAGACACACGACTTGAACCCGTTCCAGGTCAGCGCGGCCAGGTCGATGATCACCAGCTCACCGGGTCTGATCATCCGGTCGGAGAAGTTGCGCCAGTTGGGCCAGGCGTTGGGGCCCGAGGACACGATCACGTCCTCGACGTCCTCCATTCCCGGGATGGAATAGAGCCTCTCGAAACCGAATGCGGCGACCTCGTTCTCGGTGAGACCCGGCTTGATGAAGTTGGTGATCTCGTAGTGGACGTAATCGCAGATCGCCCCGACGATCTGGAACGCCTTGATCTCGTCGGGGCTCTTGATGGCGCGGGCCTCCATCATCGGTGACATGCCGTCGGTCCAGGTGACCCCCCGTTTCTCGAACTCCCTGATGAGGTTGATGTCGATGAAGTCCACGCCCAGCGGCTCATCTTCGACACCAGCCGCTTCGAGGTCGTTCATGAGAGCGTCGACGAACTTGTTGACCTGCTGGTCGGCGGCGGGACCGACGGCGCCTTTGATCCAGGCGTAGGAGTATCGGATGTTCTCTTTCGGTATCCAGGGGTTGTGGACCTCGAGATGAAAGCCGATGTCTCCCTGCTCGTAGACGATCGGCTTCTTGGCGCGGGGCAGCACCACGTAACGCAGACCGGGCTTCAGCCGGTTCCACCCCGGGGTGAGCGTGGATGAGACATACCGCATGTTCTCGTCGTAGAACAGCAGCATCGCCCCGAGCCCGTGTCGCTCCATGGCCTCGTGGGCCCTCTTGAGCCGCCACTCCCTCACGTTGGCCCAGTTGATGCCCTCTTTCCAGTCGGTGCTCAGCGTGAAGAACGCTTCTCTCATGGGTATCGGTGTCTCCCTCGGATTGCCTAGCCCAGCTTGTCTGGGATCACTTCCCGGACGATGTCCAGGAACTCATCGTTGTCCAACAGCCCTTTCTTGGCCAGCGACTTGCCCTTGACCTCGGCGAGTATCGCCTCGATCTGCTTTGTCTCGGCGTCATAGACGCCGTTTCTGCCCAGCCAGATCGCCACCGAGTCCAGTCCCGAGCCTTTCCCGAGCACGATCTCCGGGTCGGCCTGACCGACCAGTTCGGGACGATACGGGAAAGGCTCCAGGAGCTCGTCACCCACGTTGTTCACCCAGGTGGCGATGATCCCCGATTCGACCTTGTACAACATGTCACCAGTGACGGGGCGGTTCGCCGGCTGCTGGACACCGGAGAGCTCGGCCACCAGACGGGCGATCTCGGTGAATTTCTCCGTCTTGATGCCGGTGTCGATGCCGTACATCGTCAACAGGGCCAGCACGGTCTCCTCGGTCGGGGCATTGCCGGCACGTTCACCGATCCCGCTGACGGTGGTGTGGATGACCGAGGCCCCTTCGGCGACGGCGAGGATGCTGTTGGCGACCCCCATGCCGAAGTCCATGTGGAAATGGGTCTCCAGCGGCACGTCGAGACGAGCCTTGACCCGTTGGGTGTAGTAGCGGATGGCGTGTGGAGAGGTCACCCCGAAGGTGTCCACCAGGGCGATCTTGTCGACGTGGCCGTCGGTTGCAACCGCCTCGAGATCGTCGAGCAGCTGAGTCATGGTCGACCGGGTGGCGTCGATCGGGAAGAAGGTGACCTCGAGACCGTTCTCGTGGGCGTACTTGGTGGCCTCCACCGAGGCCTCGATGGCCTTCTCGACGGGCCATTTGTAAGCCTTCTCGATGAGGTGGTGACTCGCCGGGACCTCCATGACGACTCCGCTGACACCACAGTCGAGGGCCAGCTCGACGTCGGAGACCATGCAGCGGCTGAACGCATAGATCTCCGCGGGGAGGTCGGCGGCGACCATCCACTCGATCGCCGTCTTGTCGGCCGGCGACACCGCAGGAAGACCGGCTTCGATGCGATGGATGCCTGCTCCGGCGAGGGCCTCGGCGATTCTCATCTTGTCGTCGGCCGTGAATTCGACCCCGGCCTGTTGTTCGCCGTCACGAAGCGTCACATCGTGGATGGTGACCTGGTCGGGGAAGGCAAAGTCGGCAGTGACCTCCGGTAGGTAGTTCCATGGGCTCGAGAACCACTTGTCACTCTTCCACGGCTCCTCGGCCATGTCGCTCTTCTCCTTGCCGGCAGACTGATTGTGCATACTATACGATCGATGGCAGACCGTCTCTCCCTGGTTGACACCCCTCCCCGATGAGCCAACGAGAACTGTGGATCGGGGGCTATGGGCCCGAGGAAAGCGCCCACGGACGGGGTTTGGGCACCTTTCGGGACATGGTGGAGGCAGCGACCAATGGCGAGGTCATCGTGCGGATCACCTGGAACATCATGGATGACGGCCGCCCCAACACCGACCTGTTCGACCTGGTGGAATCCGGAGCGATGTTCTTCTGCTACTTCTCGTCGAGTTACCTGGGAGAACGGGTCCCCGAGCTGAACGTCATCGAGACGCCGTTCCTCTTCGAGGACCTCGAGCATGCCCACCGCGCCCTCGACGGCCCGCTCGGGACCGTGCTCGCCGAGGCGGTCCGCTCGTCCACCGGCTTCGAGGTGCTCGGCTTCTGGGACAACGGCTTCAGGCACTTCACCAACCGGCTCCGCCCGGTCCGGTCTCCCGCCGACTGTCATGGGATGACCGTTCGCATGCAGCCCAACCAGATCCACGAGGAGCTGATCAGATGCTGGGGGGCGACACCGGTGGCCGTCGAGCTAAGCGAGGCCATCAGGATCATCTCCAATCTCGAGGTCGACGCCCAGGAGAACCCGCTGGCAAACACCGCGGCATACGGCGTCGACAGAGTGCACCGATTCATCACCATGACCGGCCATCTCTATGGAGCTCGGGGTCTGTGGTCCAACCGGACGGTGCTCGAGGAGATGTCGACCGAGCTGCGTGAGATCGTGCACAGAGCGGCCGAGGCTGCGGTCGACGTGCAGCGGAGAGAGGCCAGAGCGCTCGAGGAAGAGCTCCGCAGGCGATTCGAGGGGCAGGGGGTCGAATTCGTCGACCTCGACCCAGCCGAGCGAGACGAGTTCCGTGTGGCATCGGCGGCGGCGATAGAGATGGCGCGTGCCCTGGTTCCCGAAGAGCTCTTCGACATGGCAGCGACGTGAGTGACGGCACAACACGGGTCTCGGTCGTCACCGGCGGGTCGCTGGGCATCGGCCGGGCTGTTGTGAGAGGTCTCGCCTCAGTGGGCGATTTCGTCTACCTCCTCGACATCGAGGAGGAAGAGGGCCGCAAGGTGAGCTCGCAGCTACCCAACTCGGAGTTCGTTCGATGTGACGTCACCTCCGAGGATGAGATCGGGGCGGCGGCGGGTCGGATCGAAGCCCGATCGGGTCAGATCGACGTCCTGGTCAACAATGCAGGTGGCTTTCCCAGCCGGCTGGCGCTCGAGGAGGTCAGCACGGAAGAGTGGCGTCGAACCATCGACCTCAACCTCACGTCCGTCTTTCTCGTCTCGAAGAAGCTGCTCCCACTGTTACGCAGGTCCCGGGAGCCCCGGATTGTCAACATCGGGTCGCTGGCAGGGCAGATCGCAGGGTGGAGCACCTCGCCCCCCTACGCCGCAGCCAAAGCAGCCGTCCACGCCCTGACCAGGGTGATGGCCGCCGAATTGGCGGGGGAAGGCTTCACCGTCAACGCGGTGGCCCCGTCGGCAGTGCTCACGGATCGGATAAGGCGGCTCCGCGACGAAGTCGAGCTGAGGGCAACGGCCGAGTCCATCCCCCTGGGGAGATACCAGACCCCGGAGGAGGTCGCGGCCTGGGTGGTCTTCCTCGCCTCGTCCCAGGCAGGGTTCATGACGGGGCAGACGCTCTCGGTCAACGGGGGCAGGTTCATGGCATGACGACTGGAGGTCGAGATTGGCAGAGTTGATCAGGTTCGCCGATGCCGAACCCGTAGCCCGCGGCGACGGCATCGAGAGTGTCAGGCTCACCCCAAAACCGTTGGATGGGCAGGAATTCAGCATGGGAGTGACCAGTTTCCCCCCCGGGACCGGCATCCGACTCCACAGTCACAACACCATCGAGCAGGTCACGGTGCTCGAAGGGGAAGGCATCGCGGTGCTCAACGGTGAGGAGCTACCTGCCCGCCCCTACGACACCACACAGATCCCGCCCGGGGAGTACCACCGGTTCGTGAACACTGGATCGTCGATCATGCGCATCCTCTGGGTCTACGGCAGCACTCATGTGACCCGGACCTTCGCCGACACCGGCGAGACGTTCGACCAGTTCGAACAGTGAAGCTCCCGGTCGAACGTCTCCACGACTTCGTCGTCTCGGTCTTCACCGCTCTCGATGTCCCTTCGGCACACGCGGACATCACCTCCCAGCGTCTCCTCGAGGCCGATCTCCGGGGCCGCACCGGCCATGGCCTGATCCGGGTCCCTCAGTACGTGACCCGTCTCGAACGAGGCGGGATCAACGCCAAACCGAGTATCACCATTCGCCGATCCACGCCGGTCAGCGGACTGGTCGACGGCGACAACGGCCTCGGGCAGGTGGTGATGACCGAAGCCACCCGGCTGGCGATCGAGAAGGCAGGGGCCATCGGCATGGCCTGGGTGGGGACGGTGCACTCCAACCACGCCGGGGCAGCGGGTGTTTACACCTCGATGGCTCTGGAGCGAGACCTCATCGCCATCTACATCGCGGTGGCAAGCGCCAATGTCATGCCTCCATGGGGCGGCCACACCGCCATCCTCGGCACCAACCCGATCTCGATCGCCATACCCGCCGGCGACGAGCCGGCATTTCAGCTCGACATCGCCACCACGGTGGCCTCACACGGGACCATCAAGGTCCTGGCGCAGCGAGGCGAGGACCTGCCCGTGGGGTGGGTCCAGGACCGGGAAGGGAACCCGATCACCGACCCGGCTCGCGCCGACGAGGGGTTCCTCGTTCCCATCGGGGGCTACAAGGGGTCCGGGCTGACCATGGCGATCGGTCTCCTCGCCGGCGTCCTCAACGACGCCGCCTTCGGCTCCGAGGTGCTCGATCATCGCGCCGTCGCCGATGTCCCGGCCAACACCGGCCAGGCGATCTTCGTGATGCGCCCCGACCTCTTCAGGGACATCGGCGCTTTCGAGTCGGCCATGGACGACCAGGTCCGCGACCTCCGCTCCGCGGGCGCACCCGGAACCGTGCACATCCCCGGTGAGGATCTCGATCGTCTCGAGACGGAGCAACGTCGCGACGGCATCGTCGTGCCCGACGAGCTGCTGGCCCAACTCCGGGCGCTGGCCTCCCGCTTTGGCGTCGAAGACGGCCTGTCCGGGTAGATCGGCTCAGACCCCGAGCAGCCTGTTGGAGTTGCCCACGAGGATGTCCTCCTTCTCGGTTTCGGTCAGCTCGGGGAGCCCCCGCACCCAGTTGACCGGGTCGTGGAGGAACATCGGGGCCGGGTAGTCGGTCCCCAAGACGACTCGTTCGATGCCGACGGTGTCGACCAGAAAGCGGAGCACCGGGCCGCTGTAAGTGCAGCAGTCGTAGTAGAAGCGGTCGAGGTATTCGCTCGGTGGCTTCTCGTTGCTGAACCCGTCGTCGGGCCCGAAAGGCGGGTTCATGGCCCCGTCGAAGTCCCCCGGCAGTGCTCCGGCCACCTTGTCCATCCGGGCGACGCCATAGGGGGCGTAGCCGCCTCCATGGCCGAGGAGCAGCCTCAGATCCGGGAAGTGGTCGAGGACACCCCCGAAGATGAGCGTGGCGAAGACCATGGTCCTCTCGGTGAGGTTGCCCACGGCGTTGGGCAGCTTGTATCTGGGATTGCGCGTAGTGGTGATGGTCTCTCCCCCCTGGTGGAAGAAGAGCAGCGCCCCCAGGTCCTGGGCTGCGGCGAAGAACGGGGTGAATCTCGGATCGTCGTAGGGGACACCGGCGACGTGATCGTTGATGATGGCGCCCTTGAACCCGAGATCACGCATCGCTCGCTCCAACTCGGAGATGGCGCTCCCGGTGTCCTGCATCGGGACCATGGCCATTCCGAGAAAACGGTCGGGGTGCTCGCTGGTCATCTCATGGATCTCGTCGTTGCACTCGCGGTGGATCAGCTTGGTGACCTCGAGGTCGTTGTGGTATTGGTAGAAGCCGACCGTCGGGGTGACCAGCTGCATGTCGACACCGAATCGGTCCATCTCCTCGAGCCGGTGTGAGAGGGGACGGGCGAAACCACCCCTGTCGAGCTCACCGGCCGTCGAGTCGAGACCGTGCCAGTCACCTCGCTCCGCGATCGATCGCTTATAGCGCTCCGGGGTCACGTGGGCGTGTAGGTCGATGACCGGCATGCCGGCCCGTCTCCTCTCGATCCGCGGACTGGCTGGCGTGGCAACCGGACCAGCCTCACGGCTGGCTCACAAGGCCGACCCCTGGAGGGGGAGGCTGATGTGCTCATACTGGATGGCGAAGGCGGCGTCCGGATCTTTCGCCTGGTAGGCGTCCAAGAGCGCGAAGTGATCCCTGACGGCTCTTTCGCGGATCTCAGGGCGCAGTCGCTGCGCCTGGGCGACGAACATGCCCCCGGCGCCCTCCAGTGAGACGAGGATCCCGGCGAGACGGCTGGTGCCGGTGGCGCGGTGGAAGATACAGTGGAACTCACCGTTCTTCTGCACCCATGAGCCCAGATCCTCCTCCTCGGACAGCTCCTCGGCCAGCCGGCGAGCCAGGATCATGTCCTGGTCCGTGATGTTGTCCATCGCCCATTGGATGGCGATGCGCTCCAGGTTGCGGCGAATCTCGACGATCTCGGCCATCTCGTCCCAATCGGGTCTTCGCACCGTCCCGATGCGGTGAGTGTCGAGGGTGATGAGCCCGTCACTGGCGAGGTCACGCATCGCCTCGCGCACGGGGGTGGTGCTCACCCCCAGCTGACTGGCTATCTCGGTTTGGATCAGACGGGCATCACCGGGGAGATCACCGCGCAGGATCGCTGAGCGCAAGGTGTCGCGCACCATGTCCACCGCGGTCACCCGACGGGAAACCGAAGCCGCGACCAGGCTGAGTCGGTCTCCACTGGTCATTCGATTCCCCTTTCCCGTTGGGAGACGTCATTGTCCGTCTGGAGGCCGGACACAGGTGACGGAGCGGTCACGTCTTGGTATGCGGGATTCGTCAAACCCCTGCTGGGTTCTGTACTCTACCTACTATAGACGACAGGGTACCGCGGGCACAATGCCTCGACCCCTTATCGTGGCGACCGCTGCCATTGGGAGTGAGGAGACGACATTTCTAGGTACGCCAAGGGCCCCTTCGCCGTCGACTGGGAGGATCGCTACGACTTCGACCAGTTGCGCCGTCAGCGGGTGGCCAAGACCCAGGCTGCCCTGGAGGATTCGGCGGCGGACGGGTTATTGGTCTGGAAGGACGAGAACGTCCGTTACCTCACCTCCCTCCGCGCCCAGCTCATCGCGGGGAAGACGACATCTCTGAACGGATCACTCCTCACCGCCGACCAAGACCCCATCCTTCTCGGCTCCGGCGGAGAGATCGACAAAGCGCGATTCGGGATGAGCTGGATCGGCGAGGCACACGCCGTCCCCATCATGGAGCAGCGGGAACTGGTCGACGGATTCGTCACCGACATCTTGACTCCATTGCTCCGGGAGAAGGGTCTCGATGATGGTCGGCTCGGCGTGGACCAGGCCAACATCTCGTTCATCCACGCCCTCGGCGAGCACCTCCCCGATCTCGAGCTCGTCGATGGTGACACCATCATGCAGCAAGCGCGCTGGGTCAAGACCGATCTCGAGGTCGCTGTCATCGAAGAGGCTTGCGCCATCGGCGACTCGGTGACGCAGAGGGCGCTCGACGAGACCCGGGCGGGGCGACGCGAGCTGGAGGTGGCTGCCGACGCCATGCAGACCCTATTCCTTCTCGGCGGTGAGATGGCTCACGTGATAACACCCTTCGTCGCCTCCGGTGAGCACATGTCCCCACCGCATCGTCTCGCCACCGACAAGATCATCCGGAACCAGGATCTGTGCTTCATCGACATCGGTGCGATGTGGAACGGGTACTTCGCCGACATCGGGCGGACGACCATCGTGGGACGACCCAACAAGATGCAGCAGAAGATCTACACGGCGGTGTACGAGGGCCTCATGGCCGGCATCGAGAAGATGCGGCCCGGGTTCACCAACCAGGACTGCGCCGACGCCATCATCGCCAAGATCGGAGAACACGGTTTCGAAAATCACCTGTTCAGCCTGTTCATCGGGCACGGCATCGGCATGGGCGCCAATGAGCCGCCCTACATCGGGGAGACCCTGCCCGGCTCCACCACCTACGAGTTCCAACCCAACATGGTCTTCGCCGTCGAGCCACTGGTATGGGTGCCCGGTGTCCGCGGAGGAGGAGGCGTTCGCATCGAGGACATGGTGCTCGTCACCGATGCCGAGCCTCATCTCCTCTCCCGTGTGGAGTACGAAGAGAGGCTGTTGGTCTAGCCCGAGTGGCGACGGTCGACAAACGATCTCTAGTCACGCTCGGGGAGGGTGGTGGCGGCGCGGAGCCCGACTCACTTGCCCGAGCCGGAGAGGAGACCGGCCACGACGTATTTCTCGACGCGGGTGTAGACGAGGACGAAGGGCAGCACCGTGAGCAGGGTGAAGGCGGCCTCCCCCGGGAAGTTGGCGATGCCCTCGATGCCCTGCATCAGGTAGAGCTCGTAGGGCAATGTCCGTTTGCCCGGAGTGCTGGTGAGCACCAGGACCAGGGTGAACTCGTTCCAGGCCTCCCGGAAGGCGAGGACACCGATCGTGATCATTGCCGGGGCGGCGAGTGGGGCGACTATGTAGCGGAGACGTCCCCAGAGACTGGCGCCGTCGACATTGGCCGCTTCTTCGATATCGCGGGGGATCTGTTGGAAAAAGCCGACCATGAGCCACACCGCGAGAGGCAACAGCATCCCGGTGTAGACCACGATGAGGGTGAGACGACTGTCCAGGGCGCCCAGAGCGACGGCAAGACGGTAGATCGGGATCATGATTCCGAGACTGGGCACCAGACGGGGGAGGAGGGTGAACAGTAAGAGGAGATGACGACCTCTGAAGTTGAACCGGGCGAAGGCGTAGGCGGCCGGCACTCCGATCACGATGGTGAGCACGGTCGTGCCCACTCCGATGATCACCGAGTTCATCAGCGACGAGGTGAAGCTGTCGCTGGAGAGCACCGCCTTATAGGCGTCGAGGTTGGGGCTCGCCGGGATCAGACCCGGTTGAGCGAAGACCGCAGCCTTTTCCTTGAACGACACCGAGATCGTCACCAGGAACGGTGTGATCGTCCACAGCACCAAAGCGGCGAGGGGAAGGGTCAGCAGGACCTTGCGGAGCACCCGGCGAGTACGAGAGCGCGCGGTGTGCTCCGGTTGGGGCGGGCGCCCCACGACGGCGGCCGCCGCCCGAGCTGTCGAGCGGCTGAGAGGCGGGTCTTTCCGAGTTTCGCGATCAGTCATTGCTCATAGTCGTATCGACGGCCGATCCCGACGTAGGCCAGGGTCAGGACTGCGTTGAGCACCAGGATGAACGTGGCGATGGCCAGGGCCTGGTTGAACTCGAGGTTGCGGAAGGCGACCGTGTACATCTCCATCGCCATGGTCTGTGTCGCCTTGAGCGGACCGCCGCCGGTGAGGGCGAGGACGACACCGAGGCCGGTCAACGTCGAGTAGCTGAGCCACACGGTGCTGATCAGGATCTGGGGGGCCAGCAACGGAATGGTCACGAAGCGGGCGCGGGTCCAGCCGGTCGCTCCGTCGACGAGGCTGGCATCGAGGTACGCCTTGTCGATGGTCATCAGACCTCCGAGGAGCAGCAGAATGGTCAACGGGAGGTCGGTCCACACCTGGGTGAAGATCACCACCACCATGGCCAGGGCCGGGTCCGCCAACCATGAGGGGCCATCCAGCCCGAAGAACTCGATGACCTGGTTGAGCACCCCGAACTGGCCGTTGAACATGATGCGGAACATGACCGCGGCGGCGACATTGGAGATGATGTAGGGGGCAACCGTGACGGCTCTGAGGAATCGGAGACGCTGCACCACTCGAAACAGCGCAAAGGCGAAGAACAGGCCGAGCGACGTCCCGACCACCAGAGACCCGAACACGAACACGGCCGTCCGATTCATCGAATGCCAAAACGCATCCGAGGAGAACATGTCGGCGTAGTTCTGAGCTCCGACATACTCGAGTGGAGAGCCCAGCCGCTCCCGTCTGTAGAGGCTCTGCCATGCCCCATAGAGGACGGGGAAGCCGAGAATGGCGGCGACCAGGACGATCGACGGCAGAGAGAACAGGTAGGGAGTCGCCTTGCTCTGCCCGATGAGGAACTGATTGCTCGGGCCGGACGGCGTCGGGCTCCGCTTCCACCAACGACCGCTGGTTCTCTTCTGCTTGGGCGCCGTGGTCGCGGTCAATCGTCTATCCCGTGAGACCCGTTGAGATCAGGAGAGCGCTCCTGTGCCCTCTCGGGTACAGGAGCGCTCCATCGCATTTCGGTGCTCGCAGGTTACGTGGCACCGTCGCTATCGGTCAGGATGCGTCGAGCAGTGGCTGATACTCGGCTGCCAGCTCCTCAGCTGTCTTGTCGGTGCCGACGACGATCTCGCCGAACATCTGCTCGAGGATCGCCTCGACCTCACCCGCGTTGGGGCCGGCCGGTGTCGGGGAGCTGCCCAGGTAGGCCTCCTTCAGGTCCTCGTTGAAGAACGGCCAGATGGTGAGCAGATCCGGGCTCTCGATGGCCTCGGTCTGCCTCATCGGGACCGAACCATTGCCGGCGGCCTCGATGAGGTTCTGGGTCTCGGCGATGTACCTCAGCGCCAGAGCGGCCTCGTCGGGATGCTCGGTGCCCGCCAGTACGGCCCAGGTCCGGGCGGCGGAGAGAGCAACGCCGTCGTCGCCTCCACCAGATTGCGACAGGGGAACCGGGGTCAGGTCCCACTGGTCCGGGTAGTCGAAATCGGTGGCCTCGTTGAAGTCTCCGGCAGTGGTGAACCCGTCGAGGATCATCCCCGCTGCGCGGGACACGAATGCGCCACGGGACTCGTCCTCACCCCAGGCGATGGCCTCAGGCGGGAGTAGTTCCTCTTGGGCGGCCTGGAGGAACCAGTTGATCGTGTAGATCCCACCATCGGATGTCAGGTCGGGCACCGCACCGTCGAACGGAGCGCCCGCCGCGGCCAGCACCGTCTTCAACGTGGTGACACCCTGTCCGGCGATCGCCTGCACCGTGAACGGGATCTCGTCGGGCCGGGATGCCTTCATGGCGCGCAACCCTTCGAGCACCGCGTCGAGTGACTCGAAGGGAACGGTTACACCGGCCTCATCTAGCCATTCCGGGTTGTAGTAGAGGACGTCGAAGTTGGCCGTGACCGACAGGCCGTACTTGACACCATCGAGTGAGGTCTCGTCCCAGGCCAGTGGGAGCAGCAACCCGTATTGATCCGGGTCCTCCGCTTCCCAGGTGGCGGCTATCTCGTCGTGCGACTCGATCAAGCCGGCCTCGACGTAGGCCTCGATCAAGAACGCGTCCTCGGCACCCAGGACGTCGGGCAACGGCTGGCCGGCATCGACCCTGGTCAGCAGTTGCTGGAAAATGTCGTCGTTCGCCTGGACGTCATAGGTCACCGTGATGCCCGTGGCCTCGGTGAAGCTCGCGAAGTCATCAGGCGGGATGTAATAGGGGCGGGTCACCCACACCAGGAGCTCGACGTCCTCCATCGGCTCCTCGCCGGACGTCGTGTCGGTCCCGGGGTCGGCGGTGGTATCGGTCCCACCGTCCGCCGTCGTGTCGGTGGTGTCACCATCACCCCCGCATGCCGCGGCCACCATCGCCAGAATCACCAACAGAGCCATGGCCGTCGAGAAACGACCTGAGGACCCTCCCGAACCTCGTTTGCGTCGCCAGTTCAGTGTTTGCACTTGCTCTCCTCCCGTCTCGGTACCGATTTGGTAGACCAAGAGTCGTCGCAGACGTCTGGGTTTGGGCCCTGTTCTGCACTATGTAAAATACCGACTATCACCAATACGGTCAAGCGACCCGGGGTTCGGCCTCCGGGAACACGGTCGCATCGCGGAAAGGACGGAGAATGGTGCCCCTACGTGTCGGATCGATCGGGCTCGGGTGGTGGGGAGGAACCCTCGCCGACAAGGCCGAAACCGCGGGGATCGAGATCGTCTCCTGTTTCGCCCGCACCGAGGAGACCAGAGATGAGTTCGCCGAGAAGCATGGCTCTAGGACAGCGGGGGCGTTGGAGGAGTTGCTCTCCGACCCCGAGGTCGAAGCGGTCATCGTGGCGACCCCTCACTCCACCCACGCCGATCTGGTGGCCGAGGCGTCCGCAGCCGGCAAGCACGTTTTCGTAGACAAGCCGTTCACGCTGGACGTCGCCGAAGCCAAGCGCGCCATTGCCGCAGCCGAGACGGCAGGCGTCGTGCTCCAGGTGGGTCACAATCGTCGTCGACAACCGGCCAACCGCCGCCTCAGGGAGATGGTCGACAACGGGGATCTCGGCGTGATCCACTACGCCGAGGCCAACCTCTCCTACCCCAAGGGGCTGAACCCGAGGACGGGATGGCGCGCAGAGCCGGTGGAGAGCCCGGCGGGGGGCATGACCGGCCTTGGCGTCCACATGGCCGACAACCTCAACTACCTGCTGGGCAGAGCAGCAAGGGTGGCCGCCTTCAGCAAGCAGATCATCGGGGTGAGCAAGCTCGACGACGTCACCACCGCAACCATCGAGTTCCACGACGGGCCACTCGCCTTCCTGGGCACGAGCATGGTCATCCCGGACATCGCGCGGACCGCGGTGTGGGGCACCGAGGGAGCGGCCTGCAACGACAAGGATGGAGAGCGTTTCCTCACCCAGGAGGTGGGATCGAAGGACTGGGTCGAGCACGAGATCGAGACGCTCGACACCGTGCAAGACCAGCTCGAGGAGTTCGTGTCCAACATCCGCAAAGGGGAGGCTCCAGAGACCGGCGGCGCCGAGGCGCTGGAGGCAACCGTCATCCTCGAGGGGATCGTGCACAGTGCGACCCGGGGTACCGTCGTCGATCTCGACGAGATCCGAGCCCGGGAATAGAGAGGTCGACACACTTGATCGGTGGACGGAGATGAGATGAGGCCGGTGCGTTCGATGCTGTTCACGCCCGGTGATCGTCTCGACATGCTGGAGAAGGCCGGCCGCTCCGGTACCGATGCCGTGATCGTGGACCTCGAAGACGCGGTTTCGACCGACAACAAAGCACGCGCCAGGGAGAACCTGGCGAATCTCCCCGCAGCAGCGGTCCCCTACTACGTGCGCACCAACGCCGCCGACACTCCCCAGTTCTGGGACGACGTCGTCGCGGTCGGTGCGGCCGATGTCGTCGGGCTGATCCTCCCCAAGGCGGAGAGCCCCGCAGTCATCAGCCAGATCGATGGGGCGCTGACGGTCAGCGAGCGAACCCACGGTCGGCCGCAAGGTGCGATCTGCATCATCCCGCTGATCGAATCCGCTCTCGGCGTGAGACTCACCTTCGAGATCGCCGCGGCGAGTCCCCGGGTGGAGTGTGTGATGTTCGGTGGAGGTGAGCAGGGGGACCTCGTCGCCGATCTCGGAGCGGAGTGGACACCAGAGGGCACCGGGTTGATGCATGCCCGCTCCGAGGTGTTGTTGGCGGCACGCGCTGCGGGCGTCCCCTATCCGATGGAGGCCGTGTTCATGGACTTTCGCAACAACGACGCATTGCGTGTGGAGGCCGAGATCGCCCGCACCTTGGGATACGTGGGCAAGGTGGCCATCCACCCCGGCCAGATTCCGGTCATCAACGACGTGTTCACCCCTTCGGCCAAGACGGTCGAGTATCAAAGAAGGGTCCTCGCCGCCTTCGAGGAGGCCGAGGCGGCAGGCAAGGCCTCGATCGCCGTCGACGGCAAGATGGTCGACTACGCCGTCGCCCGGGTGGCGAGGACGATCATCGCCAGGGCAGAGGCCGCGGCCGGCGCTGGACAGATGGAGACGTGAGCACATCGACTGAGGGAATGCTCTCTGGGGTGACGGTCCTCGAGTTGGGTCAGGTGATCGCAGGGAGCTTCGGGGGAGTGATCCTCGCCGACATGGGCGCCGAGGTGATCAAGATCGAGCCGCCCTCGGGCGACACGGCGCGCAACGCCACGATCGCCCCCCTCCGTGGCGAGAGCTCGATCCACCTCTTCATGAACCGGGGGAAGAAGAGTGTCGTGCTGAACCTCAAGGAGGAGCGAGGGCTCGACATCTTCTACTCCCTGGTGGCTCAGGCCGATGCGGTCATCGACAACTTCCGCCCGGGGGTCATGAACCGGCTCGGGATCGACCACGAGACACTCAAGAGGCACAACGAGAAGATCATCACCGTCTCGGTGACCGGCTTCGGCGAGTACGGCCCGGCCCGGGACAAGGCGGCGTTCGACCTCGTGGTCCAGGCCTACAGCGGCCTCGTCGACATCACCGGCCCCGAGGACGGCGACCCGGCCAGGGTGGGCATACCCATCGCCGACATCGCCGGCGGCATCTACTCGTGCGTCTCGGTGCTCTCCGCCCTGGTCGACAGGGAGTTGCACGGTGTGGGGCGTCATGCCGACGTGGCGATGCTCGACACATTGGTATCCATGCTCTCCTACGACGCGGTCGACTTCCTCAACACGGGCAGACAGCTCACGAGAAGAGGCACGGCCCACGCCCACATCGTCCCCTGGCAGGCGTTTCAAGCCAGCGATGGGTACGTGGTGATCGCCGCCCGAGAGGAGAAGTTCTGGCGCAATCTGTGCGACGCAGTGGGACGCCCCGACCTGAAGGACGACCGCCGCACACGTGACAACGCGGCACGCGTGGCCAACCGGGACTTCGTGGTGACGACCTTGGAGTCCATATTCGCCACCCGTTCGAAGGCCGAGTGGTTGGTGACCCTGAACGAGCACGACATCCCCAATGCACCAGTCGACGACATCGGGGACGTGTTCAACAATGAGCAGGTGCTGGCCCGGGGGATGGTGCAGTCCTATCAGCACCCGACCGTCGGGGAAGTCCGCTATCCGCCGAGCCCGATCAAGTTCAGCGACTGGGAGAGCCCCCGGTCCCCGGCCCCGATGCTCGGGGAGCACACGATGATGGTCCTCTCCGCGCGTCTCGGGCTCGATGAGGCCCAACTAGCGCTTCTGGCCGAAGAAGGCGTCGTAGGGGTTTGGTCCGGCACGAACCCTCGGTTGCGATGAGCGACCTGGATCGTCTCATCGACCCGGACACCATCGCCATCGCCGGCCTCTCCTCGGACCCGGGAAAACATGGAGCGCGGGTCCTGGCCCACCTGAGACGAATCGGGTTTCAGGGTCGGGTTTGGGGGGTCAACCCCAAGCTCCCCGTCATCGACGGGGTCGACATCCACGCGACAGTCGCCGACCTACCCGATCGCCCCGACGTAGTCGTTGCCGCGGTGCCGGCCGCCGCCGTCGCCGCCGTCGTCAGGCAGTCCGCCGGGACCGGAGTGGTCATCTGCTTTGCATCCGGGTTCGCCGAGCGCGGGGAGCCCGGGTCGCGGTTGCAGGAGGAGTTGGTCGCCGCCGCCACCTCTGTGGGCACGCGGCTGCTCGGGCCCAACAGTGGTGGCGTGATCCGTCCCGACATCGGTCTCGCCGCCAGCTTTCTCACCTGTCTGGATCGGCCTGTCGAGCAGATTCGCTCCGGGCCGATCGCGGTCGTCTCTCAGAGCGGAGGTATGGGCAGCTATCTCCACAACCTGGCCGCAGCGCGTGGGGAGGGAATCGCCATCTCGGTCTCGACCGGCAACGAAGCCGACATCAAGCTCGGGGAAACGATCGAGGCAGTGTCGGGAATCGACCAGGTCGAAGTGGTCCTGGCGGTCATGGAGACGGTTCGCGACGGGGAGGCATTCATCGCAGCGGTCCGCTCGGCCCAGGTGCGCGGCAAACGCCTGGTGGTGTGCAGGATTGGTGCGGGGGGAAAGGGCAGCGATCTGATCACATCACACACCGGCGCCCTCGCCATACCCAAGGTCATCCTGGATGGTGTTCTCGCCTCTCTAGGTGTCACGGTCGTAGAGACCCCTGCCGAGGCGTACGAGGTGGCGGCTCTCATGGCGCAATCGCGGATTGCCAATGGCGCCCGGGCCGGAGTGGTCACCCACTCCGGAGGCATCGCCATCCTCCTCGCCGACCTGGCGGAACGCGTCGGGCTGCGTCTCGAAGACCCCACTCCCTCCCTGGTCTCGGTGGTGGGCTCCGGCCTCGACCACGGTGCCGCCAACAACCCCCTTGACATGGGCGGGATCATCGGCGGGCCCCACCGCTTCGCCGAGATCGTCGGGCAATTCGCCGGCTCGGGCGAGTACGACGCGGTCCTCGCAGTCTCCACCGCCCATCCCCCGGCCCACACCGATCAACGTGTCGGTGCCCTCCTCGACCTCGACACGGAGATCCCGCTGATCCACCTGTGGATGGCCGGGGACCAGGGGGCGGCAGGCCTGGAGTCGCTGCGTCGGGCCGGTGCACCCGTCACCGAGGATCCCCGGGCGGCCATCGGCGCCCTTGCCGGTCTGACCCGGGTGGTCACCGAGGTCGACGTGCCCGAGCCGTTGCCCGGTCCGCCGGAGACCTGGGGCCTGCCCCTCGACCACGGATTGTCCGCAGGCACCCCTGATGAGGCGCGGGCAGCGGCGGAGTCACTGTCGTATCCCGTAGCCCTCAAACTCGAGGCGGCAGGTCTCAACCACAAGACCGAGGTCGGCGGTGTCGTGCTCGACGTTCGCAACTCCGTGGAGCTCGAAACCGCCTGTGCCCGCATGTTCGAGTTGGCCGCTACACAGGCTTGGTCCGAGGCATCGGTGAGGGTGCAGCGATATCGACCTGGTCTCGAGATGATCGTCGGCGGTCTGCGCCATCAATCGTTCGGACCGCTGATCTCGATCGGCATGGGCGGAGTGCTCACCGAAGTGATCCGGGACGTCGTCTTCGCCCCCGCCCCGGTCGGCGTCCAAGCTGCCCGTGAGATGATCGATGGGCTCCGGGGTCGTCGGGCCCTCGACGGGTGGCGAGGCGCCCCGCCAGCCGATATAGGCGAGTTGGCCCGACTGGTCAGTCAGGCCAGCCGAGGCGTGGCCGGGTCACACCTGACTCAATTCGAGATCAACCCTCTGATTTGGGACGGAGACACCTGGATCGGCGTGGATTGGCTGTCCAGGTAGTCAGACTCCGGATGGGGCCAGCTCACCCCTCCTCCAGGCGGCGCATGAAATCGCGGGCATTGCCCCCGAGCACCGCCTCGAGCCCATCCTCCCGAAGCGAAAGGTCCTCCGCGGCCCACGACCTCGGCTCCGGTGGTCGGCTCAGTCGTCGTCCTCGTCGTCGTCCTGGTCCCCCAATGACACCCCGAGCAGCTCAGCGAGGTGCTGCAGCGCCGCCCGGGCCCGGGCCAGCCTCTCCCCCTCCAGTCTCTCCTCCAGGTCTTTCGCTGCCTCCTCGAGTTTCTTGGCCGACTCTTTGCTGTCGCCCTTCTCGGCAGCCTCGATCGCCTCGTCCACCTTCTTCATGATGTCCCGGGCCTGGGAGGGGTTGATGTCGGACCGGGGCTGTTCGAGCAGGACCGCCTCCAGCTCGTCGCGGGCGGCGGCGACGTCGTCCCCTGTCGTGGTCGTGGTCGTGAGAGACGTGGAGGTGGATGTGGTCGCAGGGGCGCTGGTGGAGGATGCGGAAACCGACGTCGAGGTGGCGTCCACGGCCAATGTCTCCGGGTCGGGGAAGATGCGACCAGCCAGAGACAAGACGATGGCCAAGACGACCAGTGCCGCCACCAACGACCACCTCCACAACCGTCCATTCGCCGACGGCGGCTCGGCGCCACCGGCCTCGGCTGCCGGTTGGGCGGGGGTGACCGGGTCCATGATCAGAGTCGAACCACCCGGTGTGATGGCGGTGAGAGTTGGCGACGACCCGGTCAGACCGGCGGCGAGAACCGCCGCCGCCGGACGCTGCTCAGGTGAAGGGGAGAGGGCAGGTCGCAGAACCGACTCGATGGGTGGGTCGGTCAGCGGTGGAAGCTCGCCATGTCGGCCGGTCCCCGGAGACATCGGCGCCTGGCTGGCCAACTCATATATGACCAATCCGAGCGAGTACACGTCGGACGCCGCCGAGGGCGGATGGCCCTCGAGCACCTCGGGGGCGGCATACGAGGGGGTGGCCACCACCTTTCCGGGTTGGGTGATCTCAGAAGTCACCTCAGGATCAAGAGCCACCCCGAAGTCGGTGAGCAGTGGGCCACGCTCCGACATGAGCACGTTGGCGGGCTTGATGTCACGATGGATGATCCCGGCGGCATGGATGGCGGCCAGGGCATCGGCCAACCGGGACCCGATCTCCACCGCTCCGACCGGGTCGACATCGCCGGCGATCTCCTCCAGGGTGGGACCCTCCACCATCTCCATCACCATGAAAGGGCCGGCATCGTCACGTCCGTAGTCGTAGACCGTGACCAGGTTGGGATGACTGAGCGAGGCCGCCGCCCGCGCCTCGCGTTCCATGCGCCGGTGAGAGGGGTCGTCGGCGGGTGCGGGATGTGGTCGCTTCAGGGCAACCACCCGGTTCAGCCTGGTGTCGCGGGCCCGCCAGACGGATGCCATTCCACCTGAGGCGATGACCTCGAGCAACTCGTAGCGATCATCTATGAGTTCCACCACCGGGGTGTCTACTACCCCGGTGACCTGGCGACCAATCCTCCACCGCGCCGCGGCCGGCCGACGGGGTCACCGCCTTCATCCTCGATTCCAACGGAAATACCCGCCACAATGGGGACATGCGCGACTCTGCGGGGGGGCGTGCGGCTCTCGCCATCCTCGCCACCCACCACCTGGCCCAGAACTTCCTACTCGTCGAGCGGGGATACGTCCCCGGCAACCTGGCAGTGGCCGGGTTGCTCCTCGGTGTCGGCCGCCGCTCGGGTCTGCGCTGGGAGGAGATGGGGCTCCAACCTCGCGATCTGCCCAGGGGCCTCCGCATGGGCTTTCTCGGATCAGGGGTGGCGGCCTGGGTGGCGCTGCTCGCTCTCTCCCATCCCAGGACACGTGAGCTGCTTCGCGACGAGCGAGCTTCCCTGCCCGAAGGAGGCAGGCCCTGGAAACGTGTCCTGATCCGCTTCCCGTTGGGCACGGCCCTGTTCGAGGAGGTGGCATTCCGCGGTGTGCTGCCCGCGTTGCTGAGCAAGCATCGACACGAGAGATCGGCAGATGCCGTGTCGGCGGTGCTCTTCGGTCTGTGGCATCTGATCCCTGCTCACCGCGCCCTCTCGGGCAGCCCGCTGGGGCTGGGGAGGTTCCGCTCCCGGCGTTGGGCGGTGACCCTGGGAGGCTCCATCGCCGCCGGGGTGTCGGGGCTCGCATTGAGCTGGATGAGACGGACCACCGGAAGCCTGTTGGCGCCCTGGATGATCCACAGCGCGCTCAACAGCTTCTCGTTCCTGGCCGGGGCCGCCGCCCTCCGGTCGCCAGGTGACTCGTGGAGAAGTTCGAGCGCGATTGCCCAGAGGGATGACACACCGGGGGGAATCACGTCGGGGGGGCGGCGCTGAACAGAAGCTCGACCCTGGCGTCACCCATCCGGATGGATGGCCGTCTCCGCCTGGTGAAGAGCCTCGGTGTGCTCGCCACTCAGGTCGGCCTCGAGGAACTCGGCAGTTTCCGGAATGGCGATATGCAGATCCGACTCGATGTGGACGTCGACCTCGACCCGACCCGCCCTCAGATCGAGGACGTGGCCACCGAGGGAGCGGTCGGAGGCTATGAAGTGGAAGTGATAGCCAGGCACGTTGACGGCCCTCGCATACAAGGGTGACCAGAAGCCGACCAAGGTCCCTTCGACGTCGGTCGCGGAGAACTCGCTCTGATGCCTGGTCGCCTCGACGAGGCCCTCACCAGGAGCGGCAGGACAAGCGGCCCGCAGCATCAGCGCTTCGAAGCCGCCCTCCACCCTGATCCCGGCAAAGAGGTTCTCCGAAGGCCGGATCTGATCCACCGACCGGTTCAGCTCGTCGAGAGATACTCCGGCGTCGAGTGTCGAATGGACGTCCGAGTTGAACCTGGTGACCACCGCGAACGGCACCCCGACTCCGTCGTCGGGGACGGTGACCTCTCCCCCGCCCGTCGCCCGGTAGCAGCCGCCGTCCAGCATGATCAGCTCGCCGTCGAGGCCCTCGAAGGTGCCGAGCCCGAAGTCCCCGTGTCGTCTCAGATCGGCGAGGGTGGTCGCCCCCCGGAAAACTCCCTGGACGAGGGCGTTCGAGGTGGAGACCTGGAAGAGCGTGTGCCGGTCGAGCTGAAACGCAGTGGAGAGGATGCGTTCCACTACCTGTGAGAGCGAGTCACCAGTCTGTTCCTGTTCGGCTTTGATGGCCCGCCACACGCTCCCGGAGACATCACAAGACAATCGTGGGGACATGACCCTGCTGAGGCTATATGGAGCGGACCCGACATGATGGGGCGGACATGTCCCTCTGGCGGTGGTGGTCGGTCATCCCAACTTAGGATGGGCCGATGTCTGTCGGGGAAGTCGGGATCATCAGCCAACGGCGTGCCGGGAGCGGAGTCCGAGCCGGGGTGTGGCTGGGTCACATGGCGCTCCCCCTGTTCGCGCTGTGGCTCCTCCTCGCCCAGCCCGATGTAGACATCCGCTGGCAGCACCGTCCCAGCCACTTCTGGTTGGTGATGGCGGTGGCGGCAGTCAACGTCGCGTTGTCGTTCCAGGTGCTCCGAGCGGCACGGCGGCGCGAAGACGCCCGGCTCCTCCTGGTGGGCTACGCCTTCATGCTGGCGGCCGGTTTCCTCCTCCTCCACGCCCTCGCCACACCGGGGGTCATTCTCGCCGACAGCAACGGTGGATTCGAGATCGCCACCCCGGTCGGTCTGGCACTGGCTTCGGTCTTCTTCGCGGTGGCGGCCATCGACTTCTCCGCCGAGGCCTCGCGGCGAATCGTCCTCAAGACGTCGCTGACCCGGTGGGCCCTCATCGGGGTGATGATCGTCTGGGGAGTGGTCTCGATCGCCGGGCTCCCACCCCTTGCCGACCCCCTGGCGGAGGGGGCCATCGGACCGTTGCGCTGGGCGGCAGTCGCTTCCATCGTCCTCTACCTGTTGGCTGCAGTGCGGTTCTTCCGCTCACACCGACGCAAGCCCTCGGTGATGCTCGTCGCACTGATCACCGCAGCCACCCTGCTCGCCGAGGCGATGGCAACCATCATCTGGGCCCGGACATGGCAGCTCTCGTGGTGGCTGTGGCACCTGCTGATGGCGGCCGCGTTCGGCTTCGTCGCATACTCGGCGTACACCCAGTACGTCAGGGAGGGCGGATCGGCTGGGATCTTCGACGGAATCGTCACCCGGGAGACCGCCGGGGCGATCCGCCAGGAGTACGGAGGAGCCCTCGAGACGCTGACCACCACTTTGCAGCGTTCGGTGCAAACGGGGATGACCGAAGAGGAGCTCGACCTGATCATCACCGGTCTCCGCGCCAAGTTCGGTCTCACCGAAGGCCAGACCGAGGTGCTGGCCCGCGCCGCCCGCTCCCTGGCCACCGAGCGTGACCAGGCGAGGAGACTCGGCGCCCTGGCGGCGATCGGCACCGAGACCTGGGTGGAGCGAACCGAAGAAGAGTTGCTCGAAGGGGTCGTGGAGATGATCGGCGACGGGTTCTCCCCCGATGCGGTCCGGATCGGGGTGGTCTCGACCGAGGGGATCGGGTTCCCCGACCGACTGGCCACCGGGGCATGGCCCGCCGACGGGGACCGCTACTCCAAAGACCTGACCGTGGGGGGAGAGCGCGCCGGCGTCATCGAGTTCGCCCGACCCGTGGGTCGTTTTCACCCGCGTGACGTTTCGATCATGGACACCCTCGTCGCCGAGATAGGCATCGCGGTCGACAACGTGCGTCTCTACCGTCAGCTCGACACCCTGTTTCGCACCTACATGTCACCCGACGTGGCGGACACCCTTCGAGCCGACCCCTCCCGGGCCGGTCTTGGTGGCTCGATGGTGGAGCTGACTGCGCTCTTCGCCGATCTGCGCGGTTTCACCTCGTTCTCGGAGCGAACCGACCCGGTCGAGGTCATGGAGTTGCTCAATCAGTATTTCGGTGCCGCGGTCCCCACCGTCCTCCGCAACGGGGGCACAGTGGTCCAATTCGTCGGCGACGCCCTCCTCGCCGTGTTCGATGCGCCCCAACCCCGCCCCGATCACGCCTTCCGGGCGGCCAAGACCGCCCTGGAGATGCAGGAGGCGATCGCCGCGGTTTCCTCGGATATCGAAGATGCGCCCAGATTCCGAATCGGGATCAACACTGGACCGGCATTGATCGGCAACATCGGCAGCGCCGAGATGCGCAGCTTCAACGTGGTCGGTGACGCGGTCAACGTGGCGTCACGGCTCGAGACCTCCGGGGAGCCGGGCTCGGTGATCATCGGGGAGACGACCTATCAGGCGATCGCCGACCGGGTGGAGGCCACCCCCCTGGGAGCACTCGAGTTGAAAGGCAAGGAACGCTCGACCCTCGCCTACCGTCTCGATGGGATCATCGAGACGTGACTCCGAGGCACCCGGACCGTTCTGTGCGTGCTTATGGCGCGTGAAGCGCTACTAACCCGCACGGAAAGGTTCGTGGGGCCCGGTGTCTAGTCCGTTTGCGACCCGCGGTTGGTCCTTGTCAGCGATGCCCGACCAGGGGAGCCTGTCCTCATCGAGAGTTTGGGAGGGCTCCGGTGCCGAGGACGCACCCGACAACCGGCGACTGCTCACATCCGTCGACGGTCAGCGTGATCACCGGCGGTGTCGAGCGGGTCATCTGCGAGGACTGTGGCGACGTCACCCTGAGGTACGAGTCGATGATCTGCGGCGACGTCACTCGATCGCAGTTCTCACGGAGAACCGACTCCCTTCGCTCAGGTGAGGGGACCCACCCGCCCGGCTGAGAGGTGTTGCGCTCTCCGCCTGGTATGCCAGGCTGTCTGAGTGGTGCAAAGCTACAGCGGACGAGGACCGGTCGAGCCGCGGCGCTCTAGCCTGGTATCCAGGGCCGAAGAGGTGTTGGCGGCGCTGCCCGAAACGATCGTGCAGGTCGACGAACTGCGGCGGGTGGTCCATGTCAACCGACCCGAATCCACCGTCTTCACACGCGGCGCTGCGACGGGTGACATCATCGATGAGATCGTCGACCTGGAGGCTTCGGAAGTGATCGTCGGGCTGATCGAGAACGCCAGGGTGACCGGTGGCGCCATCGCCGAGTATCAGGCGGACTCCGACCTCTACCGGGTGACCGCCAAACCGCTGATCACCGCCCCGGTGACTCTGTTGATCTTCCGAAACATCACCGGCTTGCGTCGTGCCGGGCAAGCCATCGTCGATCTGGTGAGGGACAGGAGCACCTTCCTGACCGCGGTGAGCCACGAGCTGCGCAATCCCCTCTCGGCGGTGGTGGGTTATGCCAATCTCTTGTCCGAGCCGGACTCCGACCTCGACGCGGAAACCCGCTCTGGCATGGTTCGCGACATGACCGATCAGGCGTGGGATCTGGCCGGCATCGTCGAGGACCTCCTCACCGTGGCCAGCGTCGAGCTCGGCGAGCTGCACATGGCCAAGGTCGGTGTCAGCCTGACGGCCAACACGGCACAGGTCCTCGAATCGATGGGGGATAAGGCCCAGTCGATCGAGGTCGAAGGAAGCCCCGAGGTCATCGGTATCGGAGACCCGGCGCGGTTCCGCCAGGTCATCCGCAATCTCCTCAGTAACGCCGTCAAACACGGAGCCGAACCGATAACCGTCACCGTGACGGCCGGGAGCGACACCGCGGTGCTCTCCGTGACCGATCGCGGGCCCGGGCTGCCCGACGCCCTGGTCGAGGAGTTCTTCCAGCCGCACCTTGGTGGCGGGGATCCCGGCGGGCCGGGTCGGGTCGGGCTTGGCCTGTGGATCTGCAAGGAGTTGACCAACTTGATGGGTGGGAGTCTCGACTACTCGCGGACGGCCAACCACACCATCTTCACCGCGTCCCTCCCCCGGATCTAGCCGGGGGGCGGTCCGGTCCTGCCCAGACAGCCGAGATCAGACAGAGGGCTAGCCGGCGATCAGGTCGAGGGTCTGCAATTGGGTCGCCACGAACCGCTCCCTGAGCATCTCGTCGGCCATCGACATGGCCATCGCATCAACGGCCGACCGGGCCATGTCGAGGTGATGAACCGCCGTTCCCGAGTCGGAGCCGACAGCCAGCCTCGCCCTCGCCTCGAGGATTCTCATCGTCATCAGCCGCTGGCCTGATTCCATCGCGGCCTGTTGTGCGAGGATCAGCGACTCCTCGGCTTCATCGGGTCTGTGCCGCCTCATCGCCAGCTCACCCTGGGCGAGGTGGAGAAGCGGGTTGAAGGGGATGAACCCCTTCTCGCTCACGAACTCCCACGCCTGATCGAGTAGCGACCCAGCGGCCTCGAGATCGTCACTCATGAGAAGGGCAAGGGCTTTGCCTCCCAGGAGACGGGGACGTTCGACGAACTGACTGATCGAGGAGGCGGCGAGACCTTTGCTGAAAGCGGTATCGGCCTCCTCGATGTTGCCCGACAAGAGATCGGTGAAGCCGAGGTTGGCCCAGGTCGTGCTGGCGAAGAACTCACCCATTGCGCCGGCGAGGGTCCTCTCTGCTTCGTCACGCAGCTCGGGGATCGACTCGCTCACGCCGGCCGCGGCATAGACGACTGCCATCCCACTCGCCGCCGCCCCCCCGACAAACGGCTGTCCGAACTTGTCAGCCGTCCGCCGCCCGCTCACGAACTGGGCCAAGGCTCCCTCGAGATCACCAAGCTCGAACAGGAGACCGCCGGTCTTGGCCAAGCTCATGGGCAGGTAGAACGACGAGTACCGCTCCAGGGTGGCGTGCTCCCGATTGGCCACCTCGACTGCTTCCTGGAGATCCCCCCTTGCCTGGGCCAACACCGACGACCCGAAGCAGTTGACGATGGCTCGCGCCTCTTCCAGACCTTCCCCCTCCGCAGCCTCCAGGGCCGTTTCAACGGCAGAAGCTCCTTTCTCCAGGTCGAGCAGGAAGCAGTAGTTGACGGCACGTCGCACCAGGCCGGCCAGACGGATCGAGTCGACACCTGCCTTCTCCCCCAGCTCGACTGTCGCCTCGTCGTGGGCGGCCGCCTCGGCGACCCGTCCCCCTAGCGAGGCGACGAAGCAGGCATTCATGTGGTACTGGGCCAAGCCCAGCTCGTCCCCGATCTCCTCGGCAAGGCTGCGAGCCTGGTCGAGATAGAGGTTGGCACCGACGAGATCGGCGCCGAGAGATGCCGTTGCGTAACCAAGGTGATTCAGCGCCATCACCCTCGCCGAGGGGCGCGACGATTCCTCTCCGAACTCGTAGAGCCGCTGGTAGGCCGCCGAGGCAAGCGAGAGGTCGGGCACCAGGGCATAGGCCTCCCCCAAAGCCTCGTGGGCACGCTCGATCAGGACCGGGTCGGCGTCCACAGGTGCAGTGTCCATGGCGGTGGTCAGCAGCCTGATGGCGTCGGCCAGTGACATCGACCTCGAGGCCAGCATCCCGGCTTCGATCAAATAGGGGAAGGCGACATCGGCCTGGTTGGCCTCGACCAGATGAAAGGCGATGTCCTGGACGGCGTCGGGGCTGGTGGAGATGAGGTGGTCGGCCACCCGTCGATGCAGCTCCCGGCGGGTCTTGCGGAGGATCGTCTCATATGCGGCTTCCTGGATGAGGGCGTGGCGAAAACCGAGTGAGTCGGTGGCGTGAGGGGCTTCGACGAAAATTCCCTGACGAAGGAGGTCGGGTATCCGATTGGCGTCCAACGGGTCTTCGAGGATGCCGACCAGCATCGCCCGGTCGAACTCGGTACCCAGGACCGAGGCCATTTGGACCACGAACCGCGATTCCTCGTCGAGCCGGTCGAGTCGGGCGGTGAGCATCGCGGTGAGGCTGGTGGGGAGGGCCAGCTCGCCCGACTCCTTCACCTGGTCGATCGATCGCACCATCTCCTCTATGAACAACGGGTTGCCGTCGGAACGGTCGAGGATCCTCCGCTTGGTGTCATCCGACACGCCCGATTCGTCGAGGAGGGCGTCGATGAGGGCAGTGCTGTCTTCGGTGGGCAGCGGGGGGAGGTCGAGGTGGTGATAGCGGTGGTGATGATCCCGTCCGGCGACCTCGTGGACTCGCCAGCTGGTCTCCTCGCGGTAGGGCCGCAAGGCGACGATGAGCCCGATCGGGACCCGCTCCGTGAGGTCCATGATCCCCTCCACGATGGCCAGGGACAGATCGTCCGCCCAATGGAGATCCTCGATGACGACGTAGAGGGGGCGCTGGTTGGCCACGGCCTCGAGGTAGGAGGAGAGGGCATCGCTCGCCCTGGCATGCAACGCGGATGTCTCCAGCGCGTCGAGAAACGCGCTCGCCGAATCCGAGGGGGTTATCCCACCGATGTATGCGAGAAACGCCGCGGTGTCGGGATCCTCCGCCCCGCTGTCGGCGCTCGCCGCCTCGACACGGCCGAACTCGTCGTCCGCTGCGTCGACGTCCCACCACCGTCTCAGCAGATCGCGGATGGTCGAGAACGGCTTGGCCGAGTCATAGGAGCGGCTCGCCCCGAACATCCAGGAGGCGTCGCCTGTCTCATCGAACCGGGAGACCAGCATCTGGGCTCCCCCCGTACGTCGCCGGACCTCATCAACCAGCCTGGACTTTCCGAGGCCCGCCTCTGCGATGATGGACGCGATCCAGCCTGACCCGCCCATCAACCGAGCTCGCAGATCGTCGAACAGTTCCAACTCGGTTTCCCGTCCGACGATTCGGCGTTCTCTGGCCTGGGTCTTCCCACCTACGAATCTGATGACACGGTGGGCGGTCACCGGCTCGGACTTGCCCTTGACCTCGACGTCACCGAGGTCTTCGACCTCGAAAACGCCACCCGTGAGCGACAGCGTCCGGGCGGTCACCCGAACGGTGCCCGGGTCTGCGGTCTGCTCCATCCGCGCCGCCACATTTATGGCGTCGCCCAAGGCGGTGTACTCGACCCGCAGGTCGGAGCCCACCTCTCCCACGACCACAAGCCCGGTGTTGATGCCCACCCTGACCTCGACGAGAATGCCCCACTCCGCCTCGACTCCTGCGCTGTAGGCCTTCATGGCCTCGACTATCTCGAGCCCGGCGCGCGCCGCCCGCACCGGGTCGTCCTCGTGGGCGATCGGTGCCCCAAAGAAGGCAAGCACCGCATCTCCCTGGAGATGCGCCAGTGTCCCTTCGTATCGGTAGACCGGTGCGATGAGATGCTCGAAGGCGCCGTTGACGATCGTCGCCCAGTCCTCAGGGTCCATCTGCTCGGCAGCGGCGGTCGAGCCCTTGATATCGGCGAAGAGCATGGTGACGGTGCGCCGCTCCCCCTGCATGGCATGACCGGCCCGGGCGGACCGCATCTTGGCCAGGAGCTCGCCGGGGAGATACCGGGCCAGATCGCTCTCCGCGGCTTCAGCCGGCTCAGCGGTCTGCAGATTGGCGCCGCAATTGCTGCAGAACTTCGTCCCGGCGGGGGCGACGGTCGAACAGACCGGGCACGTGATGCTCAGCGCGGTGCCGCAGTGGGCACAGAAATTGGCGTCGCTCGCATTCTGCTGACCACAGTTTGGACACTCCACGACCTGCTCCCGGCTTCGACGACGGCCAAAGATATCTAACCCCGGGGGACTACACCGCCGGAAACCGGGGAACTGACGTCGGGGCCTGGCGGGGAGTCAGCCGTCGTGACGTCGGGTGACGGTCCGCGGCGGGTCACCGTGCTCTCTGAGTATGGAGATGTCGGTGGCGCCCACCGAGGAAAGTGCCTCAGAGGTCTGCTCAAGTTCTTCTTCGGGGACCTCGATCGTGACGACGAACCCCTCCCGCTCGATGGCGTCGCGGTAGTGGATCTCCCGTTTGGTGACCTTGGTGGCGTCGTGGTCGGCTGCTCCGAGGAGTGCCCCGATGAGGCCGCCGGTGATCGAGCCCCCGACCAACCCGGCAGCGCCGAGCACCGCGGCGGCGGCCAGGGTCCCCGCGGCGAGCAGGGCGCCGATCGGAGTGCTGAGGACGACACCGCCGGCGGAGGCGAGCAGGACACTGCCCACCCCGGCCGCTCCCCCACCGATGGCGCCACCGATGGCTCCCTTGCGAGCCTCGACTGCGGGCTCCTCGAAATGGTCCACGTATATGGTGACGGTGACCTCCTCGGTGGTGGGGACCGATTTCTCGCGCCAGACCACGCCCAGGGCGTCCTCGTCTATCCCGAGACCAACCAACTCATCGATGGCGTTCTCGGTGTCCTGTCGGTCGGAGAAGACACCTACAACTGCTGGCATTTGACTACCGGTCAATGTACCCCTGAATCCACCCCGCCAAAACGACCATTTGGTCTGTTCGAGTTGACTCTGCCCGCCGGGGACGACCCGCCAGGGACGACCCGCCGGGAGACCGGGCCCGTCGGTGAGGCAATTGGCTTCGGCTCGCTCCTGATTCCGCCCGACCGGTCACCGGTTGCGGAAAAGCAGCCCCACCAGGTTGACGATGACGGTGAGCACGATGCTGGCGACGATCATCGAAGTGATGGGGATGAATACCCTGGAGTTCTCGCCGTGGATGTCGATGTCCCCGGGCAGGTTGCCGAACCAGCTGAACAGTCCCGGGACGAAACGGACCAGGGCACCGACCACCACGACCCCCACCCCGATCAGCATCAAGAGATTGCCGGCACGCATGTACCGAAGGGTATCTGTGTCGGCGGGCGCGTCATCGGGCGACGGCGACCCGTCGCAGCAAGGACCGCCTGAACAAGGCGGCGACGATCAGGCCGAAGACGAACCCACCCACATGTGCCTCCCAGGCGGTGTTGGTGCCACCCAAACCGAATTGGGCGAAGAACCAGAACCCGAGAAACAGTGCCGCAGGGAGCGGCACGAAAAACCAGCCGACGAGGGTGAGCACACTGTGACCGGGGAACAGCACGGCGTAGGCCCCCAACGCCGCGGCGATCGCCCCCGACGCTCCGACCAGGGGGTCGGTCGAGTCCAGGTTTGCCACGACGAAGGCGAGGGTGGCCACCACCCCACCCGTCAGATAGAGGATCGCATAGCGGAAGTGCCCGAATGCCTCCTCCACGTTGTTGCCGAAGATCCACAGTGACCACATGTTGAACAGGAGATGGCCGATTCCCCCATGGAGAAACATCGAGCTGAGCATGGCGACGAGGGGCTGTTTCTCCGGGAACACCGGGCTCTCCGGCCCGGCGTCGCAGACGGCATTGGCGATCTCGCTGCCACTCAGCGGCTCGCCGGTGCGGATCTCACAGGCGATGGCAGCCCGGCGGTAGAGGAACTCGGCCTGATCCTCGGCGGTGTCCTGGGTCTGGAACGTGAAGAACACCACCACACTCGCCGCAATGAAGAGCAGAGTGACCCAGGGCGTGGTTCGTGTGGGGTTGAGGTCACGGATCGGGAGCATCGGCGGCCATGCTAAGCAAGCGCATCGACCTCACCGACGTGCAATGAACAACACATGCTGTGTGTTCGTTCCGGACGACGGATTCGCACCGGTTGGGGTCAGATGGCGGGCGCTCGGGCCTTGGCAGCCTCGATGGAGGGGTTCGAGATGATGCGCCAGGCGAGGGCGATGGCCACGACATAACCGAGACCGGCGAAGACGAAGGGCGCCCGCAGCCCGAACGCCGATGCGACCATCCCGCCGAGCAAGGCCCCGATGGGCATGCTCCCAAACGCCAGCGTGCGAGCCGCCCCGGCCACCCGGCCTCGCAGCTCGTCGGGGGTGAGGCTCTGACGCAGCGAAACCGACACCACATTCCACATGCTGATCGTCGCCCCGTAGAAGAAGAGGAGTGCACCGGCGGCGACCGGATTGGTCAAAAGGGTGAACACCGCGACCACAGCCAGCTGGGTGAACAATGCCAAGCGGAGTGTGCCCCCCGGCCCCAACCGGGCGACGACACGGGGAGCGAACAGCGCCCCGGCGAGCCCACCCACACCGATCGTGGCGAGCATGACGCCGTACCCGGTGTCGGACACATCGAGTATGTCCTGGGCGTAGAGAACGAAGACGGCGATGATGGCGAAGGTGAGCATGTTGGTGGCGCCGGCCAGCATCGAAACCGTCCTCACCACCAGCTGACCCCACAGCCATGCCAACCCGGCCCCGATCTCCTGTCTCATCGCCATCGTCGGCGCACGGTGGCTCCGATAACCACCGCCGATCAGGGCGAGGGCGACGGCGGCGACCGCATAAGACCCGGCGTTGAAGATGAAGGGGGCGGCCATCATGACCGTGAATAGAAAGGCCCCCAGTGGGGGCCCGGCGAAGCTGTTGGCCACGAACTCCAGACCCTGGAGCCGGGCGTTGGCCGCGGGGAGATGCTCGGGCTCGACGAGACGCGGGATGATCGCCTCCGACGACGTGTCGAAGAAGGTCTCTGCCACCCCGAGGGCGAAGGCCACCACATAGACGACCACGATGTCGACCGACGCAGTCGCCACGCTCAATGCCAGCAAGCCGAAACCCAGTGCACGCAGCGAGTTGACCACCACCATCACCCGCTGTCGGTCCATCCGGTCGACCAGGGCCCCGGAGATCAGGGCGAAGAGGAACCAGGGCAGCCGACTGGCGAAGGTGGCCCCGGCCACGAGGGCGGGGTCACGGGTGAGAGAGGCCACCAACAGGGGGAAGGCGGCCCCGAAAGCGCCATCGCCGAGATTCGAGATCCCCGCGGCGAACGAGAGCTTGTCGAATCGGGATCCGAGACGAGACGCCATGGGTCCCCTCACCACTTCCTTGGTTTCAGGACTGAGCGACTCTATCGGCTGCCGTGCCGAAGCTCCGACGGGTGCAGCTCAGTGACCGGCCACGGGCTCGTGTCCTCAGGTCTCCCCGGTCTCCTGGCCGCGGGAAGGCAGCGAGCCCTTCCCGCTCACATAGAACCCGCCACCCAACGCCGCGACGATGATGACCGCGAACACGGTGGCTCCGACGGCGAGGATGATCTGTCCGAGGCCGGCTGCGAGCCCGATGCCGGCATTGACCCAAATCCCTGCGGCGGTGGTCAGACCCCTGACCCGGTGATCGCCACGGAGGATGGCGCCTCCACCCAAGAACCCCACGCCGGTGGCCACTGCGGCCACCACGCGGAGGATGTCGAGACGGACCACGGCCTCGTCACCCGTGGCCTGGTCGACTATGAGTACGCCGATCCCGGCGAACAGGGCAGAGCCCATCGAAACCAGCATGTGGGTGCGGAGCCCGGCGGGTTTGTCGGTGCGCTCCCGATCGAACCCGACGGCGGCACCGAGCACCCCGGCGAGCAACACCCGGAGGAGGACTTCCCATTCGAGGGACATCCGTCCACCGTACCCCAAACCCCGTCGGGCATGGCCCGGTGTGGAGAGACCGGGGGACCGACAAGGCGACGGTCTGGCTACCGCATCGTGGTGGACCGATTCCCTATTTGGAGGGTGGATCTCCTCCAGGGCCTGGGCGAGCCCTGACTGGCATACTCCATCGATGCGTGCAACGGTGCGCTCTGACCGTGTCTGGTCGAGTCTGAAGACCGACTTCGGCCCCAGCCGTCTGGCATCGACCCTGGCCACAGGGTTGGTGGTGGCCTTGGTCAATGGTCTGCTGTGCGTTGCCCTGATGTCACTGATCTTCACCGGCGAGCTCAGAGAGAGCCTCTCTATCGGGATCGGGATCGGTTTGGTCGGATCGGCCGTGGTGGGGCTGATCATGGCCCTGCTCAGCAGTTTCCCGGGCCTGTACGCCGGGACCCAGGACGCCAGCGCTGCCATCCTGGGATTGGCGGCAGCGTCGATCGCATCGTCGTTGGTGGGTCCCGAGCTGGTCGACACCGTGCTGGCGATGATCGTGGTGACCTCGCTGGCCACCGGAGCGGTGTTCTCGTTGATGGCCGGCTTTCGACTCGGCGAGGTGGCCAAGTTCGTGCCGTTCCCGGTGATCGGCGGGCTGCTGGCAGGCACCGGCTATCTGATCGCCGAGGGCGGACTGGGCATGCTGCGGGTGGGTTCGCTCAGCGACATGCTGACCACCGATGCCCTCGGTTTGCTGTGGCCAGGAGTGCTGCTCGCCGTCCTCTACTTCGCCGCCTCCCGCCGCCAATGGTCACCGAGGATCTACCTGTGGCTACTCGTGGCGGCGATCGCCGGCTTCCATCTCGTCACTCAGATCACCGGTGTCCCAAGAGCTGACTCGCTCGCCAGCGGTTGGCTGCTTGGCCCCTTCCCCTCCGGGAGCCTGTGGCCCGGACTGGTAACCGGGGCCCTCACCGGGGCGGACTGGGCGGCAATTGCGGGACAGGCGGCCAGCCTCGTCACCATCCTCCTGATCTCGCCACTGACACTGCTCTTCTATGTGAGCGCCCTCGAGATCGGGACCAAGCGCGATCTCGACCTCGACGTCGAGTTGCGCGCGGCCGGATGGGCCAACCTGGCGGCCGGGGCTGTGGGTGGCCCACCCGGATACCTCTATCTGGCCGACACGTTGATCGCCCACCGGCTCGTAGGCGGCCGGCGGGCGCCGGCGATCGTCGCTGCAGTCGGTGTCCTCGCCCTCGTGGGGATCGGCGGCGCGGTGCTCGAACTGCTCCCCCAGTTCGTGATCGCAGGCCTGCTCCTCTTCGTTGGAGCCGAGTTTCTCTTCGACTGGTTGTGGGCGGCGCGTCGGAGGATGAACCGACTCGACTACGGGCTGTTGGTGGGGATCGTCGTCATCATCGTCACGGTCGGCTTTCTTCCCGGGGTGATCGCGGGCCTGGTCGCGGCGATCGCCCTTTTCGTGTACCGCTACAGCCGGATCGACGTGGTCAAGCATCTGCTCACCGCGGAGGATCACCAGAGCAACATCGAACGCCCCCTCGAGCACACCGACTACCTGCGGGAACGAGGCCAGGCCGTCTTGATCCTGGAGCTGCAGGGCTTCGTCTTCTTCGGCACGGCGAACCGGATCCTCGAGCACCTCAAGACACGTCTCGGCACCATGGACGAGCTGCAGTTCCTCATCTGCGACTTTCGACTGGTGTCCGGGTTGGACTCCTCGGCGATCGCCCTGTTCGAACGTATCGCCCTCCTCGCCCGTGACAACGACTTGAGGCTCCTCCTGACCGGACTCAGCCCGTCGGCCCGGATGCAGTTCTCCGAGCTGCGTGAGAGCTATCAAGACGTGATCCACGAGGAGGCCGACCTCGATCACGGCATGGCCTGGTGCGAGGATCGTCTCCTGGAGGGGTTACCCACGGAGAGCTCCCGAGATCTACCGGGCGGTCTGGCGGAACATCTCGGCGGCTACCTGGTGGCCCGCACCTTCGGTGCCGGGGAGCGGCTGATGACACAGGGCGACCCGACGCCCGGCATCTACCTCATCAGGTCGGGACGGGCCACCGTACTCCTCGACACCGAAGGCGCCCCGGTCCGGCTACGGACCCTTCTCGAGGGGACCGTGCTCGGGGAGATCAGCTTGTATCGACGGGAGCCGTGCACCGCCACAGTCATCACCGATACCCCATGTGAGGTCTGGCACCTCACTCCGCAGTCGTTCGATCGGTTGTGCCGCGACGACCCGGCGGCCGCGGCCGAGCTGCACGTGTTCGTCGCCCGTACCCTGGCCGGGAGGGTGAGCTACGCCAACCGCACCATCAGCGCCCTTCAGGGCTGACCAAACCAGGCCGAAGACAGTTAGACAGATGCCAGTGCCATCGAGTTCCGACCGACCGACGGGACACCGTTACTGTCGGGGAGAACTCAGTGACAAACGGACGGGCAGAGCGAGGCCGCTGTGGTCGTCCCGGAGCACTCGCGATCCGGCTATTCAGGTGATGGTATGACATCAGAGGAAGCGGGCCCCTCCCCCGGAGGGACCCCACTTCTGACGGCGGTCCTGCAACAGATCGCCGAGAACCCCGGCCCTCGCTCCGAGTTGCTGGCCGATTTCGCCCGTTTCTATCTGCTCCGGCTCACCCCGAACGGGTCCCCGTCCCCTCGAGCGCTCTATCACGAGGTCGTCGGGCTCTACAACATGATCGAGACCCGCACCGAGCCCATCGCCGTCCGGGCCTTCAATCCGACCACCGCCGAGCACGGGTACGAGACAGAGGGGACGGTTGTCGAGGTGCACGTCGACGACCGCCCATTTCTCGTCGACTCGATAACCAACGAGCTGCGAGCCCACCACCTCGAGGTGGCTCGGGTGCTTCACCCGGTTATCGGAACCCGACGCGATGAGTCCGGCAGACTCGTCGCCGTCCGCTCGGCGCGCACCTCCGAGGTAGCCGAGTCGGTGCAGCACTACGTCGTGGACCGACATCTCTCCGACGCCGGTCTCCCCGAGTTGGTGCAAGCCCTGGCGGGCGTGCTCACCGATGTCGAGCTGGCCGTGCGGGACTTCGCCGCCATGGTCGAGGCCATCTCTCGAATGACCGAGCTCGTCGAACGGGGAAGAGAGCACTACCCGGGTCCTGAGGTCGACGAGGCCATCGACTTCCTCGACTGGCTCCGGGAGGACAACTTCACCTTCCTGGGATACCGCGAGTACCGGCTCTACGACGCCCCGGAAGGACGCATGATCGAGAGCGTCGAGGACTCGGGGCTGGGGATCCTCTCCGACCCCGAACAGTCAAAGCACTCGAAGTCTGCGCCCCTGACTTCGTTGTCGCCCCGGGTTGCGGAACGATACGAGGAGGGGGACCTGTTGGTCATCTCCAAGACCAACCGGCTTGCCACGGTGCACCGCCGGGCCAAGATGGACTACATCGGCGTCCGCATCATGGGAAAAGACGGTGAGACCCTCGGCGAGGCGCGCCTGCTGGGCCTGTTCACCTCCAAGGCATACATGGAGCGGGCGTCGCGCATACCGGTGCTTCGCCAGAAGCTGGACCGCATCGCCGGCGCCGAGGATCTCCTCGAGGGGACTCACGACCACAAGGCGGTGGTGTCGCTGTTCGAGAGCTTCCCCAAAGACGAGCTGTTCAGCGTGCCCACCGAGGACCTGGGCCGGCTGCTCATGGGGCTGCTCGCGCTTCAGGAGCGGGCCCGGGTGCAACTCTTCGTGCGGCGCGACATCCTCGATCGCAGTGCGCGGGTGCTGGTGGCCATCCCCCGTGACCGCTACTCCACCACGCTGGCCAAGCATCTTCAGGAACTGTTCATCCGGCGCTTCGAGGGCAAGTCGGTCGACTATCAGCTGACGATAGGTCCCAGCGACCTGGCTCACCTCCACTTTCGGATATGGGTGGGCGAGGGCTCGCTCCCCGAGGTCGCCTTTGAGGAGCTCGAGGCCGAGGTGCTCGCCCTGGCACGCTCCTGGGAGGAACGACTCGGCCAAGTGCTGCGCCGACGTCACGATCAGGCAGACGCCCAGGAGATGATCGACTCCTGGGCACCGCGGTTCCCTTCCTATTACACCTCGTCGACCGAGATGGGAGTGGCGGCGGGAGACATCGAGCGTCTCAGCGAGCTGGCGCGGGGGGAGCACCCGTTCGTCGTCGGGCTGCAGAACGAGAGCGAAGGGCTGGAGCGACTCACCCGGGTAACCCTCTACGGAGAGGGGAAACGCCATCTCTCCAATCTGACCCCTGCTCTCGAGGAGCTGGGCCTGAGGGTGGTCGAGGAGGTGCCGACCCGGCTCGCCGGCGAGGACGACCTCTTCGTCCACGACTTCGGGGTGCTCGGTCCCGACGGCGAGCTGCTCGACCTGGACGAGTGCGGGGACCGGGTGGCCCGGGCACTCACCGCGATGTGGAGTGGGGAGTCCGAGCTCGACTCTCTCAACCGTCTGGTGCTGGTCGGTGGTCTCGACCACCACCAGGTGGAGATACTGCGTGCCTACCGGACCTACTGGCGTCGGGTGCGGCCTGCCTTCACCGTCAAGTATGTCAACGACACCCTGGTGGCCCATGCCGGGATCACCGCCCGCTTGATGAAGCTGTTCGAGCTGCGTTTCGATCCCGAAGCCGACGACTCGGGATACGAAGCGCTGCGCTACGAGGTGTCCAATTTCCTCGACGACATCCCTTCTCTCGACGAAGACCGCATCCTCCGCGGGTTCCTGCGACTGATCGACGCCACGGTGCGAACCAACTTCTATCGACCGGGTCGGGAGTCGATCTCGTTCAAAATGCGCTCCTCGGAGGTCCCCGACATGCCGCCGCCCCAACCCCATGTCGAGGTGTTCGTGATGGCGCCACAGGTGGAGGGGGTACACCTCAGGGCCGGACCGGTGTCGAGGGGGGGCATCCGCTGGTCGGACCGATTGGAGGACTACCGCACCGAGGTCCTCGGGCTGTTGAAAGCCCAGATCACGAAGAACTCGGTGATCGTCCCCACCGGGGCCAAGGGGGGCTTCGTCCTGCGTCAGCCGGCCCCCGATCGGGAGTCTCTCCCCCTATTGGTGCGCTCGGCATACCAGACCTTCATGAGGGGCATCCTCGACTTGACCGACAATCTGGTCGACGGTGAGGTCGAGCATCCAGCCGACGTCCGCGTCCACGACGCCGACGATCCCTACCTGGTGGTGGCTGCCGACAAGGGAACCGCCACCTTCTCCGACACCGCCAATGCCATCGCACGCGACTACGGCTACTGGCTCGACGATGCCTTCGCCTCGGGAGGCTCTACCGGATACGACCACAAGGCGCTGGGGATCACCGCCCGGGGAGCCTGGAAGTCGTTGGAGCGTCACCTCCTCGAGCTGGGGGTAGATCCCCATCGAGACAGCTTCACCGTGGTCGGCATCGGGGACATGTCGGGTGACGTGTTCGGCAACGGGATGCTCGGCTCCGAAACCCTGAAGCTGGTGGCCGCTTTCGACCACCGCCACATCTTCATCGATCCCGAACCCGACCCAAAGCGGTCTTTCACGGAGCGGGCGCGGATCTTCGGTCTCCCGGTGTCGAGCTGGGACGACTACGACGAAACGCTCATCTCCGAGGGGGGCGGGGTCTACTCCCGGGGTGCCAAGAAGATCCTGCTCTCCGAGCAGGCCCGAAGCGCGTTGCGTACCGAGACCTCGACGGTGACGCCGGTCGAGCTGATCCGAATCATCCTCACCGCCCCGGTCGACGTCCTGTGGAACGGAGGCATTGGCACGTACGTCAAGGCGGAAGCGGAGACCGACGAGCAGGTCGGAGACCGGGCCAACGACGCGGTTCGCATCAACGGATCGGAGCTGCGATGCCAGGCGGTGGTCGAGGGAGGCAACCTGGGGCTCACCCAGCTGGGGCGGATCGAGTACGCCGGGTCCGGGGGGAAGATCAACACCGACTTCATCGACAACTCCGGCGGGGTCAACTGCTCAGACCGTGAGGTCAACCTCAAGATCCTGCTTCGTCTCGCCAGACAGCGCGACGCCGTCGGCCGGGAGATGTGTGATTCCCTCCTTGCGGAGGCGGCCGACGACGTGGTGCAGCGCATCCTCCACGACAACTTCGAGCAGGCGGAGCGAGTCGCGCTCGAGGAACGGACCTCGGTCAAGCGTTTGGACTCATACGAGCGGCTCATGGCCAACCTGGAGACCGACGGGTCACTCGACCGCCATCTCGAAGGTCTCCCGTCATCGGAGGAGATGGCGGAGCGATCCCGGGTCAATGTCGGTATGAGCCGGCCCGAGCTGAGTGTCCTCGTCGCCTACGCCAAACGGGAGATCGCCGACGCTCTGCTCGCCTCCGAGCTCCCCGATTCCCCAGAGATGCTGGGCGATCTCGTCGGGTACTTCCCCGAAGACGTCTCCGATCGATTCGCCGACTTGATCCCGGAGCACCCGTTGCGCCGCGAGATCATCGCCACCATCGCCGCCAACCAGATCGTCGACCTGCAGGGCTCGACATTCGTCTCCCAATTGGTGGCGCGCACCGGCGCCGGCACCGCCGACGTGGTCCGTGCCCACCGCATCGCAAGAGAGGTTGGCGGAGGGGGTGCTCGACGGGGCGAGATCGAATCACTGTTCGGCCAGGTCGACGTCGAAGTCTGGACCGACGTCATCACCACCCACGACCGGATGATGGCCATCCTCACCCGCTGGTTCCTGAGGCACCACGGCGTGCCCGCCACGGGCGAGCGGAGCCGGTGGGCCGAGGGCTTCGACATCCTCTTCGAGAAAGCGGCCACGCTCGGCCCGCCTCGCCGGAGTGAAGAGATGGCTCTCCAGGTCAAACGTCTCGAAGATGCCCGGGTCCCTCCCGAGCCTGCGAACCGTCTCGCATTCCTCCCCGATCTGGTCCATGCCCCCGGGATCATCGAACTGGCCGAGAAAACGGGCCGTTCTGTCTCAGAGGTTGCCGAAGCGTTCTTCCGCATCGGCCAGGCCGTCCAACTCGACGCTCTGGAGCGGATTCTCGCCGAGATGGCCACCACCGACAGGTGGCATCGTTGGGCACGCCAGACCATCGAGGACGATCTCATCGAGGTGCGCCGGGTGCTCGTCGAGCGGGTGCTCGCCGAGGGGGGCGACAGACCGGCCGACGATGCGGTGGACATGTTCCTCACCTCCCGGGCCCGCGCCCTCAAACGGGTACTCGGCCTCACCCACACCCTCGAGTCGGGCTCCGACCAGGACCTTGCCTACTTCATGGTGGTGGTCCGCCAGGTGGAGGCGCTGGCCGGGCGCTGATCCGTTCCGCGGGTGCCCGATGCCGATCACCACCACCACGCCGATCAGCTGGGTGGGTTCGGGCCCTCACGATGAAGCGGCTGCAGCGATTGGTGGATGGTGGTAGGTTCGAATCTCGATCGATCCGGGGACGAGAACAGATCGAATATTGAGAGGAGGACGGTTTGGTACCTCGCAGATCCCTCAGGGGCGTGACCCGAAGGGAGTTCCTTTACCTGTCCAGCGCTGCCCTGCTGGCAACGGCATGTGGGCAGAACGGGACCGGGGCCACGAGCACCACCTTGGGTGCTACCACGACCACCGGAGTGGTGGGTGGTGTCGCCCCGGAGGTGAACTTCCTCGAGCCCACCCAGCAGTTGAGCGGCCGGCTCAACATCCTCCTGTGGAGCCACTTCGTACCGGCCCATGACACCTGGTTCGACCCCTTCGTGAAGGAATGGGGCGACATGGTGGGAATCGAGGTCAACGTCGATCACATCGCCGTCGCCGATGTTCCCGCCGCCATCGCCTCCGAGATCCAGTCGGGACAGCCCGAACACGATCTCCTCCAGTACATCGCGGTGCAGAGCCAGCACGAGCCGTCGGTAGTCGACATGGCCGACCTGGTCGCCGAGGCGGAGGGCCGCTACGGCGCCATGCTCGACCTGACGAGACGGTCATCGCTCAACCCCAACACCGGCAAGTACTACGCCTACGCCCCGTCGTGGGTGCCCGACCCCGGGGACTACCGGAGGTCGCTCTGGGACGCGGTCGGCTTCCCCGACGGCCCCCGCACGTACGACGACCTGCTCGAGGGCGGAACGGAGATCTTCGAGAATGAGGGAGTGCAGTTGGGGATCGGGATGTCCCAAGAGATCGACTCCAACATGGCGCTGCGCGCCCTGATGTGGTCGTACGGCGCCGGGATCCAAGATGAGAACGAGAACGTGATCATCAACTCCGATGCCACCGTCGCCGCAGTCGAGTACATGAACGAGCTGTTCAACAATGCGATGACCCCCGAGGTCTTCGCCTGGAACGCGGCGTCCAACAACCAAGGGATCAACTCTGGCGAGTTGAGCTACATCCTGAACTCGATCTCGGCGTATCGCACAGCCCAGGACGAGGGTCTGGAAGTGGCCGACGACATCTGGTTCAGCCCCGCCCTCGAGGGACCGGAAACCGCACTGGTCGCGTCTCACGTGATGTACAACTGGCTCATCCCTGACTTCCCCGACGTCAACGTGTCGGCGGCACAGGAGTTCTTGTTGCACTACACGGAGAACCTGGCCCCGGTGGCCTGGCACTCGAAGTTGTACGACTTCCCTGCCTTCCCCGAGAGGGTCCCGGACCTGGACGCATGGCTGGACGACGACCCATTCGGGTCGAACCCGCCCGACAAGCTGGTGGTGCTGAAGGACTCCCTCGACTGGGCGACCAACGTCGGCCACCCCGGCCCGGCAAACCCGGCCGTTGGCCAGATCTTCGGCGAGAGCATCATCCCGGTGATGTTCGCCGAGGCGGCGCAGGGGACGAAGACGCCGGCGGAGGCAGTCGCCGACGCCGAAGCACAGATCAACGCCATCTTCGACAATTGGCGGGACCAGGGTCTGGTTGGAAGCGGGTGACACGATCCCCCCTCCTCGGAGGGGGGATCCCACCCCATCGACCACGTATCTAGGGTGACACCGTGGCCGTCATAGAGGTTCGTGGTCTCAGCAAACACTTCGGCGACGTGGTCGCCGTGGACGGGGTGGACCTCCGTTCGGAGGAAGGCGAGTTCCTGGTCCTCCTCGGTCCCTCGGGATGTGGCAAGACCACGTTGTTGCGAATGATCGCCGGTCTGGAACAGCCCACCTCGGGGGAGATCCTCCTCGGCGGCGACAATGTCATCGGGCTGCCCCCACGGGCGCGCAAGATCGCCATGGTCTTCCAGTCCTACGCCCTGTACCCCCACATGACGGTGGGCAACAACATCGCGTTTCCCCTCAGGTCACAGGGGATGCCCCCGGATGAGCGCGCCCCCAAGGTGCAGTGGGCGGCCGAGTTGTTCGGTATCGAAGGTCTCCTCAGCCGCCGGCCCCGACAGCTATCCGGGGGCGAACGACAGAGGGTCGCCCTGGCCCGTGCCCTGGTCCGCGAGCCCAGCGTCTTCCTCCTCGACGAGCCCCTCTCCAACCTCGACGCCAAGCTGAGGGCAGCGGCCCGGGACGACCTGATGGAATTCCAACGCCGCATCGGGATCACCACCATCTACGTCACCCACGATCAGGTGGAGGCGATGGGGATGGGTGACCGGATCGCGGTGATGAACCATGGCCGGGTGCGCCAGCTGGGCACCCCCGAAGAGGTGTACCACCATCCGGCGGATGTCTTCGTGGCCCAGTTCATCGGCTCCCCGCCCATGAACCTCCTCGAGAACAGGGAGTTTCTCTTCGGGTTTCGCCCCGAGCAGTTGCTCCCCGAGGGGATCGTCGGTGACGAGGGGGATCGAGTGCCGTTCACCTTTCATGTCAACCGGATCGAGTACCTGGGGTCGGAGCGATATCTCTACGGCCACATCAGAGGTCACGAAGAGACCAAGGTGATCGCCATGCTGCCGGCCACTGTGACGCTCCCCATCGAGGTCGACCGAGATCACCTGTTCTCGGTGTCCAAGAGCCATCTCCGATTCTTCGACCTGGCAGACCACGGACATAGCATCCCCGCCCAGCCTCTGTGATGACCACCACGACCCGCCACCGCTACCTGGCCGACAACCCCCGATTTCTCGCCGGCGTCTTCATGTCCCCGGCCATCTTCTACATCATCGCGCTGGTCGGCTTTCCCTTCGCCCTCTCGATCATCTACGCATTCACCGACATCAGCACCGGCAACCCAAACCTCGACTTCGTCGGTTTCGAGACCTTCGCCCGAGTTCTCGAGGACCCGGTCTTCCGGAAGGCCCTGTGGAACACCTTCTGGTTCGCCACCCTGGCCAACATGATGGTGGTGATCCTGGCCACCGCCCTCGCCGAGGTGCTGACCAGAGACTTCAAGGGCAAATGGTTGGTGAGGTTTCTGATCCTCCTCCCCTGGGTGGCCCCGGTCTCCCTGGCCACGGTCACCTGGCTGTGGACCTTCGACTCGATCTTCTCGCCCATCGACTGGCTGCTGCGCCAGGTGGGCCTCATCACCGAGAACATGTACTGGCTGGGCCGTCCCCAATTGGCCATGTGGGCGATCATCGTGGTCCAGGCATGGCGGATCGTCCCCCTGGCGGCTGTGATCATCATGGCCGGTCTGGTGGCCATCCCCGACGAGATCAACGATGCCGTCGCCGTCGACGGGGCGGGCACCTGGCGAAGGATGTTCCAGGTCACCATCCCGTTGCTGGCGCCGATCATCGCGGTGGCCGTCCTCTTCGGAGTCATCCTCAGCATCTCGGACATGAGCCTGGTCTTCGTGCTCACCCGCGGCGGACCCACCAACTCGACACAGGTCCTCTCCACCTGGGCGTTCATCAAGGGGATCGAGGGTGGAGCCCTGGGCCAAGGGGCGGCCGTCGCCCTGTTCCTGCTCCCCGTCCTGGTGGGGATAACCACGGTCGTCCTTCGTCTCGCCCGGCGTCGGGAGGTGTTGTGATGTCGTGGCGCGATGCCGACGTCCCCACTCTGCAGAGAAGGGCCAAGCGCCGGCGCCGGTGGGGCAGGGCGGGTCTCTACACCTCGGCGACCCTGTTCTCGCTTTTCGCGATCTTCCCGTTCAGTTGGGCCCTCATCAGCATGCTCAAGCAGTCTGCCGACCTCTACGTCAAGGAGAACAACCCCTTCTGGTACAACCTGGCCCCGACTCTCGAGCACCTCCGTCTCCTCTTCATCGAGACCAACTACCTGGTCTTCATCAGAAACAGCCTCATCGTCGGTCTCGCCGTGACGCTGATAACCCTGGTGCTCGCCCTGCCGATGGCATACGCGCTGGCCCGGCTCCGGCTCAGGTGGGGAGAGCGGATGGGCATCGCCATCTTCCTCGTCTACCTGATCCCACCCACGCTGTTGTTCATCCCCATGACCCGGGTGATCAACTATCTCGGGCTCCAGGAGTCGCTGTGGTCGCTGATCCTGGTCTATCCCACCATCACCATCCCCATCTCCTCCTGGCTGTTGATGGGCTTCTTCAAGGGAATACCCATGGACATCGAAGAGCAAGCCATGGTCGACGGTCAGAGCCGGATCGGTGCCATCGGCCGGGTGGTCCTCCCCCTCATGTTCCCCGGAATCATCGCCGTTGTCGTCTTCGCCTTCACCCTCTCCGCCCACGAGTTCATCTATGCGCTCGCCTTCAACAAATCATCGGCGGTGAAGACCATCGCCACCGGTGTTCCCACCGAGCTGATCCGAGGTGACGTCTTCTTCTGGCAGTCGCTCCAGGCGGCGGTGATCATCGTGGCGATCCCCATCGCCCTGGTGTTCAACGCCTTCCTCGACCGGTTCATCAAGGGCTTCACCATGGGGGCGGTCAAGGGCTGAGGGCACAGGTGGGGCTGGGTAGGAGGCGATCCACTACTCCTCGAGGTCGGGCGGTGGTGTCCGCGGGGTGGTGGTCTGCATCTCGGTGGTGGTGGGGAACGACCGATACCAACCGGAGCTCTCCACCACCCGTTTGGTGAGACGTCGCCACGCCTCCGGTTCCGAAGGAGGATGCTCGCGCAGCAGCTCGGGTACCACCCGCGCCCACCCCACGGCGCGGAGGGAGAGGACGATGAGCAGACCGGTGAGGGCGGTGATTCCCACCGCCGCCAACAGGACCACGGTGCGGGGCAGTTCGAGGGCGAAAAAGCTGCGCAGGGCGGGGGTGGCCATCACCAACACCAACAGCCCGGCCATGGTCGCGATCAGACCCCTCTTCCACGGGACGAGTGGCCGGCCGACCAGACCGGTGGCGAAGAGCCCGACCACGGCGAGGATCAGGGTGGCCGTGGTCCGGGATGCCTCGATCGTGGCGTCCTCCAGGTCGGCGAGCCAGTATCCGGCGAAGGTGGCCAGGGTGGCCACCAGCCCGGTGGGTACGGCGAACTTGAGCACCCTTCGCACGAACCCGGGGCGGGATCTACGACGTGACGGCGCCAGGGCGAAGAAGAACGAGGGGATGCCCACGGTGAGACTCCCCACCAGGGTGAGATGCCGGGGGAGGAAGGGGAATGGCAGCGTGGAGAGAACGATGGCCAGGGAGAGCCCGAGCGCATAGACGGTGCTGGTGATGAACAGGTTGGCCACCCTCTCGATGTTGGAGGTGACCCTCCGTCCCTCTCCGACGATCTCGGGGAGCGTGGCGAAACGACCGTCTATCAAGACGAGCTGAGCAACTGCCCGCGATGCCGGGGCTCCGCCACCGATGGCGATGCCGATGTCGGCGTCTTTCAGAGCGAGCACGTCGTTGACACCGTCGCCGGTCATTGCCACGACATGTCCCCTCGACTGCATGGCGCGCACCATCGCCCGCTTCTGTTGGGGTGTCACCCGGCCGAACACCGTCCCCACCTCCATGAGGGCGGCCAGCTCGTCGGGGTCCTTGGGCAGCAGCCGGGAGTCGACCACTCGCGAGGAGCCCTCGACGCCGACCTGGCGGGCCACGGCCGCCACCGTCTCGGGGTGGTCGCCAGAGATCACCTTCACCCTCACCCCCTGTTCGGCGAAGTAGCGGAGGGTGTCGGCGGCGTCGGCCCTGATCTGGTCTCTCAGCACCACGATGGCCGCCGGTTCTAGGTCGGAGGGGAGCCTGCCATCGGTCAGTGGGTGGTCGCCGGTGGCTACCAGGAGCACCCGACTCCCTTCGGCGGAGAGGTCCGCCGCCAGGTCCAGGGTCTCTCCGTCACGGGGAGCCACCACGTCGGGGGCGCCGATCACCCAGGTGCCGTCGCCAATGAAGCTCACCCCGCTCCACTTGCGCGCCGACGAGAACGGCACCGAGCTCTGCACCCCCCAACCGGGGGTGTTGGGGTACGCCTCACCGATCGCCGCCAGGGTCACATTGGGATGAGACTCGGCGGCGGCGATGGCCGCCAGGGCCGGCTCGGGGTCGCGATTGGAGAGGAGGATCACCTCCTTGACCGTCAACCGCCCCTCGGTGAGGGTGCCGGTCTTGTCGAAACAGACGGTGTCGACCCGGGCGAGGCCCTCGATGGCGGGAAGCTCCTGGACCAACACGTTGCGACGGCCCAACCTGATGACACCGAGGGCAAAGGCGATCGAGGCCAGGAGAACCAGGCCCTGGGGGATCATCGCCACCCCGGCGGCCACCGCCCCGCCTAGACCTTCGAGGAAGGTCCCGCCACCACGTAGCGAGCTCCACACCAGCAGGGCCCCCACCGGCACCACCGCCCAACTGACGATTCCGAGAATCCAATCGATGCCCTCCCGTAACTCGGAGCGCACCAGATCGAACCGCTTGGCGGCGTGGGCCAGCCGGGCGGCGTAAGAGTCGGCACCGACCCGGGTGGCTCGGTACCTGCCCGAACCCGCAGCGACGAAGCTCCCCGAAAGACACGGATCGTCGGGCTGCTTGGTCACGGGGTCGGCTTCTCCGGTGAGCAGCGACTCGTCGACCTCCAAACCTTGGGAGCTGACCACCACCCCGTCGACCACGAGTTGTTCACCGGCACGGAGGTCGATGAGGTCGTCGACCACGACCCGGTCGACGGGCTGCTCGCTGAGCATGCCCGACCTGATCACCCGGACCCGGGGGGCGGCCACCACCTGAAGCCGGTCCAGGGTGCGCTTGGCTCGGAGCTCTTGGACGATGCCGATTGCCGAGTTGGACACCAAGACGATGCCAAAAAGGGCGTCCCGGGGCTCGCCCAACACGATGAGCACCACCAGGAGGAGAGCCCCGAGAATGATGTTGAACCGGGTGACGACATTGGCCCGGATGATCTCCTTGGTCGTCCTACTCGGTTGCTCGGCGACCCGATTGACCAGCCCTGCATCGACCCGCTGGCGAACCTCGTCCCGGGTGAGCCCTCCTTCAGGCGAAACCAACTCGAGGTTTGTCATCCCGGGTCAGCTTACGGTGGTGTCCCCGCCAGGCGGCTATCGCGAATTCCGCCCTTTGCGACGTTCTGTGAGGGTTAGTGACGCCATACGCGCGGTAGACCCTCACAGAACGGGGCCCGCCCCGCCCCACACCAAGGGAGTCGGGTCAGCCGTGGGGCTCGATGAACTCGAGGACGCGCTTCCATGCGTCGGCCGACTCGGCTGCGTAGTCCTCGTACTTCCGGTCGAAGAACGAGTGGGGGGCTCCCGGGTAAACCACCACCTCATTGGTCACGCCGGCGGCATTCAGCGCTTCCTCGAACTCGTCGATTGCCTCCTGGGGGATGCCCGGGTCGTCACCGCCCATCAAGGCCAGGAGCGGACAGGTCATCTGCTCGACCCGGCTGATCACGCCCCCTTCCTCGTTGTCGCGGCGGGGCCGCCCATAGAAGCCGACTGCACCGGACAACCCCAACCCATTGGCGGCCTGGTGCCAGGAGTTCGACCCCCCGAAGCAGAACCCGACCGTGAACACCGCTCGACCCGGGTTGTGAGTCCGAAGCCGCGAGACGGCGGCAGCCACGTCCTCACGAACCCCTTCCAAGGTCGTAGCTTGGACGTGGGGCCCGTAGTCCCAGTCGTCGGAGCGTTCGCCATGGCCAGCGGTGCGGCCGAAGTAATCGATGGCGATGGCGTCATGGCCCGCTTGGGCAAACCGGGCGGCGAGATCCTTGTAGAACTGGAACAAACCGCGCACGTCGGGCAGGACCACGACAGCGGCCCTCGATTCCTCCTCGCCGAAGGCCTCGAAGGCCATCAACTCGTTGCCGTCGCCGGCGGTGAGCCCGATGTCGCGGGTGGTGATGTCCCGGTCGCCGGCTGGTACCGGCGGCTCCGAGTCGTGATCGAAACACATGGGCCCAGGGTAGCTACTCGGGCGAGGTCGGGTCAGGGGCTCTCGGTGACCCATGACCCTCCCTGGCATTGTGGCCCCAACCCCTCCGAGGGGAGATCAGGTGAGCCACTCCCAGTCAGCGACCAGAGCGTCCGCCTCGGCCGGGCCGGCCGAGCCCCGCTCGTAGGGGAACGGCTCCCGGGGGGAGTCGACCACCGGGGCCACCACCCGCCACGCCTCCATCACCCCGTCGACCCTGGCGAAGAGCGACTGGTCGCCATAGAGGGCGTCGTGGAGTAGACGCTCATAGGCGTCCTGGCTCTCGGCTCGGTTGTCCCCGTAGTCCAGGTCGAGGGTGACCGGCTCGCTGACGATGGCCGGCCCGGGCCGCTTGGCCTGCATGGAGAGGACGATCACGTCGCGGGGCTTTGATTGAAAGCGGAGACGGTTGGGACCGGGTGCCATCCTCCCCCCGAACAACAGCCGGGGTGGACGACGGAACTCGACGACGGCCTCGGTGACCGTTGAGGCCAGGCCCTTCCCCGTCCTGATCACCCAGGGGACACCGGCCCAGCGCCAGGAGTCGATCTCGAACCGGCCGGCGAAGTAGGTCTCGGTAGCCGAACGGGGGTCGACACCCGGCTCGTCCCGGTATCCCGAATATTGGGCGGTGACCACATCATCCGGCTCGAGCGACTTGGTCGCTCGAAGCACCTTGACCCGCTCGTCGCGCAGGGCATCGGGATGCTCGGAGACCGGGGGCTCCATGGCCAGCAGCGCCATCATGACCAGAAGATGGTTCTGCACCACGTCACGAAGGGCGCCGACCGAATCGTAGAAAGCGCCTCTCCCCTCCACGCCAAACGACTCCGACATGGTGATCTGCACTCCGCTGATGTAATGACGGTTCCAGACCGGCTCCAGGATCGTGTTGGAGAAGCGGAAGACCATGAGGTTCTGCAGCGCCTCTTTCCCGAGGAAGTGGTCGATGCGGTAGACACGCTCCTCCGGGTAGTGACGGTGGATGATCTCGTTGAGCTCTTCGGCACTGGCCGTGTCCCGGCCGAAGGGCTTCTCGACCACCACCCGCCCGTTGTGGTGCAGACCGACCGCGGCCAGACCCTTGATCACATCGTCGAACAGTGACGGCGGGATCGCCAGATACGACACCGTGCACTCCCGATCACCGACCTGTTCTTTGATCGCGTCGAAGGTCGACGAGTCCTGATAATCCCCGGGCACGTGACTGAGCCGGGAGCCGAGCCTTTCGAAAGCCGACTCGTCGACCTCGACTCCGCTGGCCTCGACCGCGATGCGGGCACGGCGGCGCAGTGAGTCACTGTCCTCTGGTGAACGGCTGACCCCGATCACCGGCATGTCCAACAGGTCGTCCTCGGCCATGTGATAGAGGGCGGGGAAGAGACGTCGTTTGGCCAGGTCACCGGTGATCCCGAACAGGATCAGGGCGTCGGCGGGTTTGTCAGCCATCGGGCCCAAGTTAAGACCCGGGGAGCAGTTGTGCGAGACTCCCATCCGACAGGTAGAGGTAATGCCCGGCCGAGACCGACCTTCTGCGCCATCCAAGACGACCGAGCGATCATTGACCGTCTCCGAGCTGCTCACCCGGGTGCAGAACGTCGTCGTCGCCGAGTTCCCGTCTCCGATTTGGGTGCGAGGCGAGGTGACCGGCTATCGCCGGACCAGCCGCGGAGCGGTGTTCTTCAGGCTCGCCGACGCCGAGGCAGATGATGCTGCGCTGGATGTGTCAGGCCGGGGGAGGATCATGGCCGACATCGAGAGGGTGTTGGGCGATGCTGGTCTGGGCAGACTGGCCGACGGGGTCGAGCTGCGGATAAGGGGAACCGTGGAAGTCGACCGGCGAAGCTCCCGGGTGCGTCTGGCGATGCTCGAGGTCGATCCGGCGTTCACCGCGGGCCGTCTCGCCCTGGAACGGGCCCGGGTGCTCCAGGCGATGTCCGCCGACGGCTCACTCGCAGCAAACCGAGCTCTCCCCCTCCCGGTCCTCCCTCTGCGTCTCGGGTTGGTCACCAGCCGGGGCTCGGCGGCCCACGCCGACTTCCTCGACCATCTCAAACGGTCCGGGCTCCGCTTCTCGGTGAGGACCGCCCACACCGTGGTACAGGGCGAGAATGCCCAGGGTGACATCGCCGCCGCCCTCAACCGGGTGGCGGCCGAGCCGATAGATGCCGTCGCCCTGATCAGAGGGGGCGGATCGAAGCTGGAGCTGGCCGTGTTCGACACCGAAGTCGTCGCAAGGGCCATCG
>Ga0256867_10000020_pt1 | contig 59161 bp, 57 predicted proteins | sample RVTome_15_FD_185939 | JGI IMG/M metagenome (GOLD analysis project Ga0256867, IMG submission 185939) | Soil microbial communities from uranium-contaminated site in the Upper Colorado River Basin, Wyoming, United States - RVT150D86 (HiSeq) ... | reverse complement strand
TGTCCACCGGGGTGAACCGGTCCGAACTCGACCGAGCTCGGACAAGCAGGTCGTCGGCTCCGCCGCTGCCCCACGGCACCACCACGACATCGCCGGAGACCTTCTCCATCTCCTCCATCAGCCGGGAGTCACACAGGGCCAGGGCGATCTCGGCCTTGTCGATGGTGGTGTCGAGCTCGTTGACGCGGAGCAGGGGCATGGTGGTGACCACGACTCCCCCCGCCCTGAGCACCGCAAACCAGAGAGCCACCGCCCAGGGGTTGTTGAAACAGCGCAGCAACACCCGGTTGCCGGGCTGGAGGCCGAGATCCTCCACCAGGACGTTGGCGATGCGGTTCGACCACTCGTACAGCTCGCCGTAGCCGAGGCTCACCGATCCGTCGGCGGCGATCATGCAGGGCCGGTCGCCCCACGAGCGGTCCAGGGCGTCGTCGAGCAGGACCGCACCGGAGTTCATCTGCCCCGGGTAGGCGTACCGGGGGTCGTCCCAATGCATCACAGGCCACTGCTCCACGGGGGGCAGACCCTCTCTGCAGAAGGGGTCGATGTGGGCGCTGCGACCGGTGGGCCCGGGGATCAGCCGCGTCGTCAAATCTTCCTCTCAATGTCCGGGACGGGACCACTCACGCTAGTGCGCGTTCGCACCACCGCGCCCGGGGAGCGGCTCCTATGGTGTGGCCCCCACCGTGGAGGGTGAGCGTTTGGAGTTTCACAACCTGGGACGGACCGGTCTGCGTGTCTCCGGCTTCGGCATGGGGTGCGGCAACTTCGGGGGCATCGGCAGCGCCCCCGAGTTCTTCGGTCAGGGTGAGCCCGAAGAAGAGGCCTTCGTCCTCCTCGACCGTGCCGTCGGCCTGGGAATCAACTACCTGGACACCGCCAACGCCTACGGCGGGGGGCGCAGCGAGTCCACCATCGGCAAGTGGCTGGCCACCAAGGACTCCTCCGTCAGAGACAATCTCTTGATCAGCTCCAAGGTGGCCAATCCGGTGGGCGAAGGCCCCAACCAACGGGGGTTGTCGAGACGCCACATCCTGGAGCAGATCGACGTCAGTCTCGGCCGTCTCGGGGTGGACCACCTCGACATGTACCTGGTCCATGCCCCAGACCCGAACACCCCTCTCGAAGAGACGCTGGATGCGCTCGACTCCCTGATCGTGGCCGGAAAGGTCCGCTACATCGGAGCCTCCAACTTCCCCGCCTGGCTGATGGCCAAGGCGCTCTGGATCAGCGACGCCGCCGGGGGCCACCGCTTCGAGTGGATCCAGAACTCGTTCAGCCTGATCGACCAGCGCGACCAGGCCGAGATGCTCGAGCTGTGCCGTGACCAGGGGCTGGGCTTCACCAACTTCAGCCCGCTCAGCGGCGGCCTCCTCACCGGCAAGTACCGCTTCGACGACGACTACCCGGAAGGGTCGCGGATGACCAAGCGGCCCGAGCCCTACATGAGGCATTGGAACGAGGAGACCTTCGCCCGCCTCGACCGGCTGGCCGGCGCGGCCTCCGACGCCGGGGTGAGCATGGCCGGGATGGCCCTGGGCTGGCTGTACAACCATCCCGACATCACCTCCTCGATCGTGGGCCCCCGCCGACCAGCCCACTTCGAGCCCGTCGAGGAGGCCCTCGGCCTCGATCTAACCGAGTCGGAGTGGGAGGAGATCGGCGGCATCTTCGACGAGGGCAACGCCTGATGGAGACGGTCTTCATCGGCCAGGACGAGGTGCCCGACCTGCTCCCGATGGCTCAGTGCATCGAGGCGGTGCGCCAGGCGCTCGCCGACCTGGCACGCGGCGAGGGCATCCAGCCGCTGCGGCCGGTGATGTGGCTGCCGGAGAAGGTCGGCGCCCTGGGGATGATGCCCGGCTACCTGGGATCGATCGCGACCATGGGCATCAAGACGGTGACCGTGTTTCCCGGCAATGCCGGCACCGAGTACGACTCCCATCAGGGGACGGTCATGCTCTTTGACGCGGGCAACGGCCGTCTCAAGGCGGTCATCGACGCCACCGAGATCACGGCGATCAGGACCGCGGCCGCCTCGGCGGTGGCCACCGACCTGCTCGCCCGCAAGGGCTCGTCGGTGCTCGCCATCCTGGGCGCCGGGGTGCAAGGCCACGGTCACCTCCGGGCGATCCCCCTGGTCAGGCCGATCACCGAGATCCGGGTGTGGAGCCGCAGCCCCGACAACGCCGCCCGTCTCGCCGCCGCCGGTGCCGGTGACGCCGCCATCCGGGCGGTGGGCTCGGTGGCCGAAGCCGTCGGCGGCGCTGATGTCGTCTGCACCACCACCGCCTCGTCGGAGCCGATTCTGGCCGGCTCGCTTCTCGAGCCGGGGATGCACGTCAACGCGGTGGGATCCAGTGTCCCCTTCGCCCGGGAGCTCGACTCTGACGCCATGGCCCGGTCCCGCATCTTCGTCGACCGGCGGGAGTCGACGCTCAACGAGTCGGGTGACTTCCTGATGGCCCAGGCCGACGGTGTCGTCGACGAGGACGCCATCGTCGCCGAGATCGGCGAGCTCGTCGCGGGCACCCGTCCAGGGAGGGAGTCGGATGATGAGATCACCACATTCGTCTCGCTGGGGCTCGCCGTGGAGGACATCGCCGCCGGCGATCTCGTCTACCGCAATGCCCTGAAGTCCGGGAAGGGCTTCAGCTTTGAGTTTGGCGGCACCCGACATGGCTGAGCCGATCCCCCTCGCCGAGATCGAGGCGGCGGCCGAGCGTCTCCAGGGCCTCGCCCTCAGGACACCCCTGGTGCGGTTCAACATGGACACCGGGCCCGTCGAGATCTACCTGAAGTTGGAGAACCTCCAGCCGATCGGGGCGTTCAAGATCCGGGGGGCGGGCAACGCCATGGCCATCGCCGGGGAGGAGGCCCTACGGTCCGGGGTGTGGACGGCGAGCGCGGGGAACATGGCCCAGGGGGTGGCCTGGAATGCCGCCCGGCTCGGAGTCCCCTGCTCGGTGGTGGTGCCGGACCACGCCCCCGAGGCCAAGCTCGAGGCACTCGACCGTCTCGGGGCCGAGATCGTGAAGGTCCCATTCGAGGAGTGGTGGCAGATAATCGTCACCCATCAGCACGACGGTCAGAGCGGGGTGTTCGTCCACCCGGTCAGCGACCGGGCGGTGATGGCGGGCAACGGCACCATCGGGCTGGAACTGGTCGAGGACCTCCCCGACCTCGACGCGGTGGTGGTCCCCTACGGCGGTGGGGGCCTCAGCTCGGGGATCGCCTCGGCGCTGCGCCATCTCAAGCCGGAAGTGCCGGTATACGGGGCAGAGGTGGCCACCTCGGCCGCGCTCGACGCCGCGTTCCACGCAGGCCTACCGACCGAGATCGAGTACATCCCCTCGTTCGTCGACGGGATCGGATCGGGCCGGGTCCTCGACGAGATGTGGCCCCTGGTGAAGGAGCTGCTCGCCGGGTCGCTAGTGTCGTCACTGGTGGAGGTCGAGGCGGCCGTGCGCGCCCTCGCCATGCGAAATCATGTGGTCGCCGAGGGGGCGGGCGCCGCGTCGGTGTCCGCGGCCGGCAAAGGCGGGGCCGGGGCCGGCAAAGTGGTCTGCATCGTCTCCGGGGGAAACATCAACGCCTCGAAGCTGGCAGAGATCCTCTCCGGAGCCGGGTAGAACGCTTGACGCCTGCGCCACCGGGCTTTCCATGCCACAATCGCCGGGCAACACGCCCCTGGGTCGGATGAAGATAGGGAAACTGGGATGCCTGGCTACGTCACGCACGTCGACGAAGTGAAACCTGTGAACACCAACGGTGACACCGTCTCGACCAGGACGACCATCGATGCCACGGTCGGCGCCGAACGGCTGGTCCAGAGCGTCCTCGGCTTCTCCACCGGCACCTCCTCGACCCGCCAGAACCAGGATCGAGACGAGGTGGCTTATGTCGTCTCGGGGACCGGGTCGCTCGTCCTCGACGGGGGCACCCACGCCTTGCATCCCGACCTCGGCGTGTACATCAGGGCCGGGGAGAGCTACACGGTGGTGAACGGCGGGACCGACCAGCTGGTCCTGGTCTCGGTGACCGCGCCGCCACCCGATGACGGCGAGGCCGACACCACCCGCAGGGTGACTGTGAATGTCGCCGACCAGCCGGTCATCCCGGCCGGCAAGGACCGGGAGTTCAAGTTCGTGGTCGACCCCGATGCCGGTTGCCGGGAGGTCACCCAGTTCGTCGGTTGGATCCCCCCGGGCCGGGCCCCCACTCACTACCACCTCTACGACGAGGTCATGTACATCCTCGACGGTGAAGGTGTCCTCCATCTCTCCGGTCACCCCGACACCCCGATCTCGACCGGCACCTGCATCCATCTTCCACCACCCGTCGAGCACTGTGTGGAGAACACCGGTGACCGGCCATTGAGAGTTCTCGGGGTGTTCCACCCAGCGGGGAGCGCCGCCGAGGCCTACGAAGAAGAAGCAAACCGACAATGAAGGGAAACAACAAGGTGAGAAAACAATCGATGTGGAGGCTGGCGGCGACGCTGCTGGCCCTCACCCTCATCGCCGCGGCGTGCAGCCCCGAGGATGCGGGTGGCACCACCACCTCCGCGGGGGAGACGTCCACCACTGAAGGCGAGACGTCGACCACTGTCGGCGAGACCACCACCACCGCCGGCGAGCCGATGGTGTGTGAGGCCACGGTGGGCTTCATCGGCCCGGTCACCGGCCCGGTCGCCTTCATCGGTGGGGTCCAGCTCAACTGGTTCAACTACGCCCTCGACACCTGGAACGAGGAGATGGGGTACGACTTCCAGATGGTGGAGGGTGACAACCAGTTCGACGTGGCCCAGAGCGCCACATTGGCCCAGCAGTTCCTCGACAACTCCGCGATGGTGGCGTCAGTGGGACCGGCGGGCAGTGACCAGGTCGATGCCGCAGGGGCGGTGTTCGAGGCAGGCGATCCGAACTTCACGTTCATCTCACCCTCCTCGACGCGATCGGGCATCACCGCCAAGTACACCGGGATGTTCCGCACGGTCCCGACCGATGACGACCAGGGCCCGACCACGGCTGCCTTCTTGGTGGAACAAGGTGCCCAGAACGTCTTCATGGTCGATGACCAGTCGTCGTACTCGGTCGGATTGGCCGACACGACCCAGGAGCAGCTGGAGGCGGCAAACGTCACGGTGACAAGAGAATCGGTGGCACAGACCGTGACCGACTTCTCGGCGCTGGTGGGCACGATCTCAGATGACACCGACTTCGTCTACCTGCCCTGGCAGGTGGCGGCCAACGGCCAGATCTTCGCCAACCAGATGGCGGAGCAGTCGAAGGATGCGGTCATCTTCGGGTCTGACGGCATGGACGCGACCGAGTTCAGCGAGCCTGGCTCCTACCTCGCGGCCTTTGCCCCGGACATCGCGGCCATCGAGGGCTCGGTGAGCATCCTCGAGGGCTACCTGGAGCAGTACGACGACACCAACACCTTCGGTCCACCGACCTACGCCGCGGCGCGGGTGATCTTCGAGGCGATCGACCGGGTGTGTCAGGCCGGTGAGGTGCCGGACCGGGCCAATGTCCAGGCCGAGGTTCGCAACACCGACCAGGCCGAGACGATCCTGGGATCGCCGATCTCGTTCAACGAGGACGGCGACCTGGTCGAAGGCCAGTTCTTCATCTTCCAGATCCAGGAGGACGGAACGAAGACACTGGTCCCGTAGAGATCGGGGCTCATCCCACGGGCGAGGAGTAGAACACACTCAATGGAGTTCTTCCTCCAGCAGACCGTCAACGGTCTGACACTGGGCAGTGTGTATGCGCTCCTCGCCCTGGGCTACTCGATGGTCTACGGGGTGCTGAAGTTCCTCAACTTCGCCCACGGCGAGGTCTACATGTTCGGGGCCTTCGCCGGGTACGGGGTGCTCACCGTGCTAGGGGGACCAACGGGGCTGATGATCCCCGTGTGGCTGGCGGTGACCCTCATGTTCGTGGGGGCGATGGTGGTCTCCTCCGGTGTCGGGGTCACCCTGGAGCGTTTCGCCTACCGCCCCCTCCGCAACGCCTCCCGTCTCGCGCCGCTGATCAGCGCCATCGGGGCGTCGTTCTTCCTACAGGCGGCGGCGCTGTTGTTGTTCTCCGCCAACTCGCGCAGCTATAGCGCCCCCACCCTGATCCCCATCGAAACTGGGCTCACCATCGGGCCGATAAACGTCTGGGCGGTGCGAGTCCTGGTGATCGTCACCGCGGTCGTGCTGATGATCCTGCTCACCTGGTGGGTCAGGTCGAGCCGGGCGGGCAAGGCGGTCCGGGCGGTCTCATTCGACACCGAGGCGGCGGCGATGATGGGGATCGACGTCGACCGTGTCATCGTGGTCACCTTCCTGATCGGCTCGGCCCTCGCAGGCGTCGGGGGGGTCATGGTCGGCCTGGTCTTCGGGCGGATCTTTCATTTCATGGGATTCATCGCCGGGCTCAAAGCGTTCACCGCGGCAGTAGTCGGCGGCATCGGCAGCATCCCCGGAGCGATGCTCGGCGGTCTCCTGATCGGATTCGCCGAGGCGTACACCACCGCATACATATCCTCGACGTTCCAGAACCTCATCGTCTTCGGGCTGCTCATCGCCTTCCTCCTCATCAGGCCCAGCGGCATCCTCGGGCGACCGGAACTGGTCAAGGTGTAATGCCCCTTCTCACGACATCTACCGGGCTCAGAACGGCCATCGCCGCCCCCGGCCGCGTGCTCGTCCTCGACGCGCACTCCGAGTGCGCCCGCGTCCTGCGTCCTCGCTGGATGACGACGCCGGCTCGCTCTGAGCCTGGCCCTGAGAAGGAGCATTGATGTCGAACATCGGCGTCGATCGCTGGGTCGCCGAGTCGGAGGATCGCGACCAGAGGTACACGGGCTGGGCCGGCCCGGCCCGCCGTCTCCTCGACCGGGTCCCATCCGGGTGGAAGCTCCTCGGGTTCCTCGGCGTGGCGGCGGCCTACCCGTACCTGGTGGCACAGTCGGGGTTGAGGATCGGGATCACCGCGCTCCTCCTCGCCCTGCTGGCGATCGGGCTCAACACGGTGGTGGGCTGGGCCGGCCTCCTCGACCTGGGCTACATCGCCTTCTACGGGTTCGGCGCCTACTTCTACGGTGCGGTCTCCTCCGACCAGATCGGCGTCCACTGGCCGACCTGGGTATCGATCCCGGTGATCGTGGCAGCGAGCGCCCTGCTCGGGGCCCTGCTCAGCCTCCCCTCCCGGCGGCTGGTCGGCGACTACCTGGCGATCATGACCCTGTTCTTCGCCCAGGTGTTCCTGGAGCTCATCGTCAACTACGAGCGGCTCCCGGGCGTGGAGACAAATCTGACCGGAGGTCCCAACGGGATCATCGGAGTCGAGCCGTGGCGTCTGTTCGGGTTCTCCTTCGACACCTTCAACCGCAACTTCTACCTTCTCCTCTTCCTCCTCGGCCTCGTCATCGTGCTCCTCCGCAACATCGACGGGTCACGGACCGGACGGGCCTGGCGGGCATTGCGCGAAGACACTCTCGCCGCGGCGCACATGACGACACCGGTGAACCGGCTGAAGATGCTGGCATTCGCCGTTGGCGCCGCCATCGCCGGGCTCACCGGAACCGTCCTTGGCCCGGTCCAGGTCGGGGTCTTCCCCAACAACTTCCAGCTTCTCTTCCTCATCACCATCTACGCCGCCCTGATCCTCGGCGGCTTGGGCTCGATCCCGGGGGCAGTGCTCGGGGCGGTGGCAGTGGCGTTCACGCCCGAGATCCTGCGCAACCCGGGCACCGCCGGATGGCTCTTCTACGCCGGGTTGGTGGTGCTCTTGATCATGGTGTTGAAGAAGTGGACCGTCATCGCCGCGGTCCTCGTCGGGCTGGTCGCCTTCGGCTCCGCGGTGAGGCTCGCCGCCCTGGCCATTTGGGACGAGACCATCCTGGGCACGGCCAACGACATCTTCCTGTCTGATCTCCTCGACGGCTGGTTGCTGATCCTCGGCCCGGCCCAGGACGTGGTCAGCAACTACGCATTCGTCTCCGCCGTCGCCGGTGTGCTCGGGGTGATCGCCGCCAAGGGGTGGTGGCGGGCGGCCCTGCTCGTCCCCACCGTCTATCTGGCCATCTTCGTCTGGGAGAACAAGCTGGCCCTACAGCCCAGCATCACCCGTCAGCTCCTCTTCGGCGGGGTGCTGGTGGTGATGATGGCGGTGAGACCGCAGGGGCTGCTGGGGACGCGGAGGGTGGAGATCACATGACCATGCCCATCCTCGAGATCAGTGGTCTCTCCAAGGCCTTCGGTGGGTTGAAGGTGATCCAGAACCTCGACCTCACCGTCGCCCCCGGGGAGGTGGTCAGCGTGATCGGACCCAACGGCGCGGGGAAGACCACCTTGTTCAACATGATCTCGGGGATCTACCAGCCCGACGCCGGCGAGATCCTCTTCGACCGGGGGAGCATCGTCGGCGCCACACCGGAGGAGATCGCCAACCGTGGCATCGCCCGCACCTTCCAAACCCTGCGGCTGTTCCTCAACATGACGGTGCGGGAGAACGTGATGGCCGCAACCTACGGCGCCACCAAGACCCGGATGTGGCAGTCGGCGCTGCGCACCCCAATGGCGCGGCGGGAGCAGGAGGAGGTCAAGAGGCTCGCCGAGGAGAAGCTGGCCTTCTTCGGCGACCGGCTGGTGGGATATCGCTGGGACCAGCCGGCCTACAGCCTCTCCTACGCCAACCGCCGTCGTCTCGAGATCGCCCGGGCGATGGCCACCAACCCCCATCTCCTCATGCTCGACGAGCCGGCGGCGGGGATGAACCCCGCGGAGACCCTGGAGATCACCGGATTGATCGGCCGGCTGCGCGACGAGGCCGGCTTCGCCATCCTGGTGATCGAGCACGATATGCACGTCGTCGAAGGCGTCTCCGACCGGGTGATCGCCCTCGATCACGGGGTGAAGATCGCCGAGGGATCGTTCGAGGCGGTCGCCGAGGACCCGGCGGTGATCGAGGCCTATCTCGGATACGGGGCGGCCAACACCAGATGAGTGACACGCCACTTCTCGCCCTGAGGGACGTCAACACCTACTACGGGCCGATCCACATCCTCCAGGACGTGTCGATGGAGATCAGGCCCGGCGAGCTGGTCTGCCTGCTCGGAGGCAACGCCTCGGGGAAGTCGACCACCCTGAAGACGATCCTGGGGATCGTCCCGGCGCGGAGTGGCACCGTGGAGTTCGACGGTGTCGACGTGACCCACGAGTCGACCAGCCACCGCATCGGTGCCGGGATGGCCATCGTCCCCGAGAACCGTCGTCTCTTCGCCCCGATGACCGTGCTCGAGAATCTCGAGATGGGTGCCTATCTGCGCGAGGACGACTACTCGGCCGACCTCGACGATGTCTACCAGCTGTTCCCCGTCCTCGCCGAGCGGAGCGAGCAGCCGGCCGGCACGCTGTCCGGCGGGGAGCAGCAGATGGTGGCCATGGGCCGCGCCCTTATGTCGAAACCGAAGCTGCTGTTGATGGATGAGCCTTCGATGGGGCTCGCCCCGATCCTCGTCGAGCAGAGCTTCGAGATCATCAAGCGGGTCAACGAGGGCGGGGTCTCGATCCTCGTCGTGGAGCAGAACGCCAACATGGCGCTGTCGATAGCCGACCATGGATATGTGCTCGCCACCGGAAGGATCGTCCTCGCCGACAACGCCGCGGCTCTCTCCGAACACGAGGATTTGAAGAAGGCCTATCTTGGCCGCTGATACTCGGGAGACTCGATGACCCAGGCTTTGCCCCATTCGATCCGTGACCGGTTCCCGCTATTGGACCGGGCGGTCTACACCAACAGCTGCTCGCAGGGGGCGTTGTCCAACGAGGTGCGGGCGGCATATGAGCGCTATCTCACCGACTGGGACGAGAAGGGCGCGCCGTGGGACCTATGGGTCGAGTTGAACGAAGCCGCTCGCTCCCGGTTCGCCCGGCTGCTCAACGCGTCCACCGATGAGATCGCCGTCACCACCTCGGTGTCGGCGGGTGTCAGCTCCCTGCTCAGCGGGCTTGGGCATCGCGACAGCCGCAACAAGATCGTGATCAGCGACTTCGAGTTCCCCACGATCGGCCAGATAGTCCACGCTCAGGAGCTCCTCGGCACCAAGGTGGAGCATGTCCCCGCCTCCCCGGATGTCACCATCCCCCTCGACCGGCTCGCCGAGTCCATCGACACCGAGACCGCCTTGGTCGCCATTACCCATGTCTGTTTCCGCAATGGCTCCAAGACCGACGTAGAGGCGGTGATCGACCTTGCTCACGAAGCCGGGGCCCACGTGCTCCTCGACTCCTTCCAGGCCGTCGGGGCGGTACCGATCGATGTCCGGAGCCTCGATGTGGACTTTGTCGCCGGTGGCACCCTCAAGTACCTCCTCGGCTCGGCCGGGCTGGCGTTTCTCTATTGCCGGGCCGACCTCCTGCCACAGATCACCCCGACCCAGACCGGATGGTTCGCCGACGAAGACATCTTCAAGATGGACATCCACGACTACTCACCGTCGAACACGGCCAGCAAGTTCGAGAGCGGGACTCCTCCGGTCCCCAGCATCTACGCCGGTGTCGCCGGGATGGATCTCATGGACGAGATCGGCATCGCCGAGACGGAGAGACACGTGGCGACCCTGACCGAGCAGTTGATCGAGGGTCTCGACCGGGTCGGGGCCCGGATGGTGACGCCACGCGACCCCGAACGGAGGGGCCCGATGATCGCGGTGTCCACCAGCGACGAGCGGGCGATGGTCGCCGCCCTCGCCGAGGACCGCATCCTGACCACCCCCCGCGACGGCAACATCCGGCTCTCCTGGCACTGTTACAACTCGGCTGAGGACGTCGAGGCGGTGGTGGCCGGGCTCGAGCGTCACTCCCGGTTCCTGGCTCGCTGACCGATTCAATGCGCCCAGACCTTCCCCTGGTGGAGCGGGCCCGGCGCCAACCGGAGCGGGTCGCCCTCGCCGACGATGAGGGCATCCACACCTATGCCGACCTGCTCGCCGCCTCGGAGCGGGCCGCCGCCGGGCTCCTCGCCGGGAGGGAGGACCTGGGCGAGGCCCGGGTGGTCTTCATGGTCGAGCCCTCATAACCGTACGTGCTGGTGCAATGGTCGACGTGGCGAGCGGGTGGAGTCGCGGTCCCGCTCTGTCTCACCCATCCCGCCCCGGAGCTGGAGTACGTGCTCGACACCACGACCCCGGAGCTGGTGGTCTACTCCCCCAGTTACGCCGAGATCCTCGCCCCACTGGCCGAGGCGAGAGGCATCCGTCATCTCCTCGTCGACGATCTCGGTGCCGCCCCCACCGGGCTTCCCCTGATCGACCCGGGGCGTCGCGCCATGATCCTGTTCACCAGCGGGACCACCGGGCGTCCCAAAGGGGTGGTCAGCACCCATGCCAACATCGAGGCCCAGATTGTCTCGCTGGTCGAAGCCTGGGAGTGGACAGCCGAGGATCGGATACTGCTCACCCTCCCCCTCCACCACGTCCACGGGATCGTCAACGTGATCGGGTGCGCCTTGTGGAGCGGGGCCCGCTGTGACCTGCTCCCGGTCTTCGACTCCGCCACGGTGGCCGATCGCATCGCCGCCGGAGACCTCAGCCTGTACATGGCGGTGCCCACCATCTATCACCGTCTCATCGCCCACCTCGACCAGACGCCCGAAGAGGAGCGGGAGCGGTTCAAGGAGGGTGCAGGCCGGCTCCGCCTCATGATTTCGGGGTCGGCGGCTCTGCCCATCCCTGTGCTGGAACGTTGGCGCGAGTTGTCCGGTCACACCCTTCTCGAGCGGTACGGGATGACCGAGATCGGGATGGCCCTGTCCAACCCCTACCGGGGGGAGCGGACCCCCGGCTCGGTGGGCACACCCCTCCCCGGGGTAGAGGCGCGGCTGGTCGATGAGGACGACGACCCATTGCCTCCCGGGGAACCGGGCGAGATTCAGGTGCGGGGACCCACGGTCTTCCTCGAGTACTGGGAGCGACCCGAAAACACCCGTGCCGCCTTCACCGATGACGGCTGGTTCCGCACCGGGGACACCGCCGTGGCCGAAGAAGACCGCTTTAGGATCCTGGGGCGCTCATCGGTCGACATCCTCAAGACCGGTGGCGAGAAGGTGTCCGCCCTCGAGATCGAAGAGGTCCTGCTCGGTCACGAGGCGGTCGCCGAGGCGGCGGTGGTCGGGGTCGACGACCCGGAGTGGGGTCAGCGGGTGGTGGCGGTGGTGGTGTCGAGACGCCCGGTGGAGCCGGAGACACTGAAGCTCTGGGTCAAAGACCGGCTCGCGCCCCACAAGGTGCCAAAGGACTTCCATTTCACCGACGCCCTCCCCCGGAACGCCCTGGGCAAGACGCTGAAGCTGGACGTAGCGCGGTTGGTCGCCGAGCGGGAGTAGTGGTTGCCCCGCCCCGTCTGGCATGAGACAGTGGGACATGACCAGCTTCTCCGTCGATCCGGCCACTCTAAGACTGCAATTGACCGGGTTGGTGCCCGAGGACGGCTCGCACGTTCGTCAGGTCCTCTTCGACGAGATAGAGGCCCGTCTCCCCCGGGACCCGGAGGCACGGGTCAACGTCCAGCTCTCCGAGCTCAACCCGGGGCGGACCGCCTCCTGGCACGTCCACAACGGCGTGGTCTACTTCGTCGTCCTGCGCGGGCTGGTGTCGCTCCAATACGAGGGTCACACCGAGCACTATTCGGCGGGCGAGGTGTACACCGAGCCCATCGGGGTGGTGCACCGGGCCCTCAACCCCCATCCCGAGATGCCCGCATCCCTGATCGGGTTTTGGGTCACCGCCGACGACCGGCCTCACCTCACCGAGGTCGACACACCGGAATGGACCCCGGAAGCCGACCCCCACCCCTCGCTTCTCTAGTGGTCTGCCGAGCCGTCGCGGACACGCGAGACTGCCACGGACCACTAGAAATGCGCCATGGAGTCATCTGTATCCACCCCGATCGACCCCGAGAACGTCGAGATGATCGAGCCCGTAGAGGGTTCCGGGTCACCGGTCCATCTCATCTACGTGGAGATCTGGGACGGGCTCTACGCACCAATCGGGCTCCGTCTGCCGGCCGGGTCCGGCCCGTTCCCTGTGGTGGTGTTGGCATCGGGCAACGGAGGCGGAGGAATGGCATGGATCCGGGAGGCGGTCAGAGAGCGCGGCTACACAATGGAGCGTCTGCTCGCCGCGGGGTATGCCTGCGCCTGGATCCGCTACCGCACCGAGGTCGAGCTCGGCTACAACCTCGGGGGCAGACTCGTCCGTGACATGCGCCAGGGCCGTGAGCTGTTCAATCGCGCCCCCCTCGAATACGAAGACGAGATCGCCATACTCGAGCACCTCAAGACCCGTCCCGACATCGACGGTGACCGGGTGGCGCTGATCGGAATGAGCCACGGTGGCGAGATGGTGTTGAAGATCACATCCGAGTACCACGGTGTGGCCGCAGCCGTGGCCGCCGAGCCGGCCGCACACGAGTTCCTCGCCCTGGCGCCCGACGAGACCGCGCCGATGAACGAGGAGACGGGACTGCGGAACATCGAGGACATGCAGATGACGGCCGCCGAGAAGGTTCGCGCCTTGATCGACATCGAACTCGCTATGGAGCGCGTCTCGGGCATCGCCACCCCACTGCTCGTCATGGGCCGGGAGACCGATCACCTCCAGGGGATTTTTCGCACCTCATTCGAGCTGCTGGCAGAGGCCGGAAAAGACGTCCAATGGGTCTCTTACGACCATCCCCTCCACGGCTACATCTTCCCCTTCCGCGGACCCGACGGGGAGTACGAGGTCGACGACACCCAGGACGAGGCCATCGGCTATGTCATCTCCTATTTGGACGGACACCTCGGCAATCCTCCGATGTCCGCCAACTGAGCGAGGTCAGCCCAATGCGGAGAGCGCCTCCGCCAGGGGTGTCACCATCGAGACGTCGTTGGGGTTTCCCATGGTGAAGACCACCACGTCGACGCCGTTCGCCAGATGTTCGGCGGCGAGCTCGGCGAGCTGGGAGACGTCGTCGTCGTTGGAGTAGCGAACATGGACCGAGCAGTCGATCTCGGCAGAGTCCCGACCAGCGGCCTCACAGTGCTCCTCGAGGACCTCGCGCAGCTCGGTCCACTCCGCGGTGTCGATCATCAGGGCGTCCCACATCTGCGCCCAACGGGCCACGGCACGCAGAGTCCGGGTGCGCCCGGTCCCCCCGATCACGATCGGGGGATGGGGCTTCTGTGACGCCTTGGGCTCGCTCAGGGCACCCTTCAACTCGTAGAACTCCCCGGAGAAGTTGGTCTCTTCACTGGTGAGCAGGCTGACGATGACCTCGAGACCCTCGTCGAAACGGTCCATCCGCTCGCTCATCGAGCCCAGCTCGAGGCCGTGCGCCTCGGCCTCCTCCTCGAACCAGCCCGCACCCAGACCCAGATAGGAGCGACCCCCGGATACGTGGTCGAGGGTGACCGCCATCTTGGCCGTGATCGACGGGTGCCGAAAATGCATCCCGTTGACCATCGAGCCGATCCTGATCCGGTTGGTCTCCCGGGCCAGGGCGGAGAGGGTCACCCAGCCGTCGAGGGAGGTTCCGCGGGGGTCGCTACGAAGCGGATAGAGGTGGTCCCAGTTCCAGGCCGACTCGAACAGGTCGATCTGGTCGGCTTCCTTCCAGATCTCCAGCATGTTCTCCCATGTGGTGTGGTGGTTGGGTGTCTTGATCGCAAACCTGGCCATTGATTCCTCCTAGCTGGAAACGTCTGCAAAGACCTTGCCCCGGTCGATGCCCAGGTCGTCGAGCATGACCCAGGCGGCATTGCGGCCCGGGCCGGCCGAGACCGACGGGCCGGGATGGGTGGTCGCCCCCGTCTGATAGAGCCCGGCGATGGGCATCCGGTGCTGCGCCCATCCGTAGACAGGGCGGAACGCACCCATCTGAGCCGGGTCCTGATCGCCTCCGTGACACGACCCGTGCCAGTTGTGAGAGTTCATCCTCTCCAGATCGAGCGGGCTCTTCACCGTGGTCGCCAGCACCGTGTCGTCGGTGAGGTTGGGGGCGTACCTGCGCAAATGCTCCAGGTGGGCCGTGGAGACCTCGTCCTTGACCTCGTCCCAGCGCTCCGCACCCTCGGCGAGCTCGTAGGGGTGGAACCCGATCACCTTCAGGGTGTGATGGCCGTCGGGGGCCCGGCCGGGATCGGCGACCGTTGGGCAGAGGACCAGCAGCGGTGGGTCGTCCAACGCCAGGGAGCCGGCGAGGAAGTCGTATTCGATGCGGAGCAGACGCTCCACCGAATGGGGGACCCCGGCGGCAATCGGGCGGATCGGCCCGTCAGCAGTGTCGAACTCGGGTGCTTCGGTGGTGGCGTAGTGAGTGGGAGACAATGCGATCCCGGCTCTCCACTCCTCCACACCCGTGGTGAACTCCGCTCCCCAACGCTCCTCCGGCGCCATCTCGACGAGATGCTTGACGTGGATGGTCGACAGCACGGCCTTGGAGGCGCGGTGCTCCTCTCCGGTCTCGTCGACGACGCCGACACACCGGTCATGCTCCAAGATCAGACTCTCCACACGCCGCCCTGCCACCACGGTCCCACCGTGGGCCTCGATCACCCGGGTCAGGGCGAGGGGCAGGGCCGCGGAACCACCCCTGGGGATGATCCACGAGTGGCTCTGACGGCCGAAGGCGAGCGAATATGCCAGCGCCCCGGTGCCGGGTCGTTGTGGCGGCTGCACCGTCATGAAGGCCATCCACAGCATGAAGGCCCGGGTGTTGGGGTGCTCGAACTCACGTGCGATGATGTCCCAGGCGCTCGCCGCGATCCGCTTCGCCCAGACCGCGCCTTCGGGGTCCTCGGCCATCCTCTGCTCCAGGGTGGGGCCCAGCCCGAACGGCGTGTAGCGCGCTCCGGCGAACACCCCCTTCACCCGGTCATAGTCCTCCATCATCCGCCGGTAGGCGGCAGCGTCCGCCCTCGAGAAGCGCTCGAAGCCGGCAACGGTCCGATCGATGTCGTGCCACATTGTCAGCGAGGTCCCATCGGGGAACGGGAGGTGGACCACCGGATCGGGTTGGATGTACTCGAGCCCGTACTCGCCGAGGTTCAGCTCGTCGTGACGAAGCGTCGGGCTCGCCTGGATCAGGTTGTGAGCTGTGGAGCAGGTGTCGTGCAGATATCCGGGGATGGTGAGCTCCTCGGTGGCGGTGTTGCCCCCGATCACGGGCCGGGCCTCGAGCACGAGACAGCGCAGACCTGCCTTAGAGAGGTACGCCGCGGCCACCAGGCTGTTGTGACCGGCCCCCGCCACGACCACATCGAACTGCTCTCTTGCTGGCATCGCCCGGACTCCTTCGGCTGACCGCCAATCGTTTCCATCGACTGTCCACAATCGATTGCAATGACAATACCCATTACCCTCCGGGTCCCGTCATGACCAACCAGATGCACATCGATTGGGACGTACCCGTAGAGATGGACGACGGCCTGGTGCTGCGGGCCGACGTGTTCCGGCCCCGCCCCGACGGCTCGTTCCCGGTCATCCTCTCTTACGGACCATATGGCAAAGGGCTGGCCTTCCAGGAGGGCTATCCCGACCAATGGCGACTGATGACCACCCAGCACCCCGACGTAGAGGCGGGATCGAGCAACCGCTACCAGAACTGGGAGGTCGTCGACCCCGAGAAGTGGGTGCCCGACGGGTACGCCGTCGTCCGGGTCGACTCCCGGGGCTGTGGCCGCTCCCCCGGTTACGTCGACGTGTTCTCACCCCGGGAGACCGACGACCTGGTGGCCTGCATCGAGTGGGCAGGGACTCAGCCGTGGAGCACCGGGAAGGTCGGCCTCAACGGGATCTCCTACTACGCCATCAACCAGTGGCACGCCGCCTCGAGACGCCCCCGACACCTCGCCGCGATGTGCGTGTGGGAGGGGGCGGCCGACTTCTACCGGGACATGACCCACCACGGCGGCATCCTCTCCACCTTCTGGGAGAACTGGTACGACATGCAGGTCAAAACGGTCCAGCACGGGCTCGGCGACCGGGGTGCGGTGAGCCGGGTGACCGGCGTCGCGGTGACGGGCGACACCGGCTTGAGCGACGAAGAGCTGGCCCGCAATCGGGCGGACCTCGGTGCCGACGTCAGGGACCACCCCCTCGACGACGAGTTCCACCGCGACCGGTCACCCGACTGGCCCCAGATCGACGTGCCCCTGCTCACCGCCGGCAACTGGGGGGGACACGGACTCCATCTCAGGGGCAACGTGGAAGGGTTCGTGCGCGCCGCCACCCCGCTCAAGTGGCTGGAGATCCACGGTCTCGAGCACTGGACCCACTTCTACACCGACTACGGGGTCGCCCTGCAGAAGCGATTCTTCGGACACTTCCTCAAGGGCGAGGCCAACGGGTGGGACGGCGAAGCGCCGGTGCGGCTCCAGATCCGGCATCTCGACCGGTTCGAAGAGCGCTTCGCCGAGGGGTGGCCACTGCCGGGCACCGAGTGGACCACACTGTTTCTCGACGCCGGCACGAATCGTCTCTCCCGGGAAGTATCGATCGACGACCAGCAGGTGGGCTACGACCCCGCCGGGTCGGGGGTGACCTTTCTCGCCGACGCCTTCGACACCGAGACCGAGCTCACCGGGCCCCTCTCCCTGAAGCTGTTCGTCTCGTCGGCCACCCGGGACGCCGACATCTTCGCCGTGGTGCGCGTCTTCGACCCGGACGGCGAAGAAGTCACCTTCCAGGGCGCCATCGACCCGCATACCCCCATCGCCCAGGGCTGGCTGCGCGCCTCGCACCGGCGCATCGACCCGGAGCTGACACTCCCGTATCGCCCCTATCACACCCATGATCGGGAGGAGCCGCTCACCCCTGGTGAGGTTTACGAGCTCGACATCGAGATCTGGCCCACCTCGATCGTCGTCCCGGCCCGGTACCGGCTGGGATTGACCGTGCGGGGCAAGGACTACGAGTACGAGGGAGATCCCGGACCCGCCTCGCTCACCACGTTCAAGAACCGCCTGACAGGGTGCGGGCCTTTCCTACATGACGACCCTCACGACCGAGCCGAGGATGTCTTCGGAGGTCAGGTGACCATGCACACAGGCCCCGGACATCGGTCCCGGCTCCTGGTGCCGGTGATCCCGCGCCAGGCGCCGGGCTAGTCCCAGTCGAGAAACGCGGGGAGCTTTCCCGAGTTGCGCAGGCTGCCCACTATGCCCCGGGGGAAGAAGAGGAGGGTGGCCAGCAGAATCACCCCCGTCACCACGATGTTGAGCTCGGTCTGCCCGAACTGTCTCACCGAGAACTCGTTGACCCCGACGATGAGTATGGCTCCGACGACGGGACCGGCCACCGTCCCCCTGCCCCCGATGATCGCCATCAACACCATCCTCGCGGCAACGGCGATGGCGAAGAAGGTCAAGGGTCGGAGATGGGTCAGCGAGTAGCCATAGATGGCCCCGGCCGTGCCGATGAAGAATGCACTGAGGGAGAAGGCGATCACCTTGTACCACCGGGTGTTGATCCCGGACACCTCGGCCTTGGTCTCATCCTCGCTGATGGCCCGGAGCCCGAGCCCGAATTTGGAGTGGGCGATCCGATACGACAGGTAGACGGCCCCCATGGCGGAGACCGCCATCGCGTAATAGAACGGCACCTTGAGCCACCGAATCGGGAAGTCGATCAGTGGGAGGTCCAGGCCACTGGACCCACCGATGAACTCCCAGTTGTCGAACCAGAGGAGGAAGAGGAAGAGCATGGCGATCGTGGCCACGATGAAGGCGGGCCCCCTGGTCCTCAGCGTGATCAGACCGGCGACCAATCCGACTCCCATGGCGGCAAGACCTGCCAAGGGGAGGAACAGGAAGGGCGAGATCCCCCAGTGGGCGAGGGCGAGGCCGGCGGAGTACCCCCCGATCGCGAAGAAAACCCCGTGCCCGAGGGAGATGTATCCGGCGAAACCGCCGATGATGTTCCAGCTCGACGACATCGAAATCCACATCAACATCAGCATCCCGACCTGCATCACATAGGCGTAGGAGTCGAAGATCGGGATGGCGATGACGGGGAAGAGAAGAACGAGCGCCAGGGACAGGCTAAGCCCCACCCGCCGGGACATGGCTCCCTGGGCCCGGACCGAGTCTTTGGGACTGCCGTCGATGGGGTCGACGACAGGGAGGTCTGTTGTCTCCAATTTCTCGGTCTCGTGTGTCACTACAACCTCAGCTTGGCCCCGAAGAGGCCCTGGGGACGGACCAACAGGATGAGGAACAGCGTCAGATAGAAGGTGATTGGTGACCAGGTGGGCCCAAAGGTGTCGGTCACGATGGCGCTGGCGATCGCCAAGAGGAGCGCGCCGATGACCGCTCCTTTGATGCTGCCCATGCCGCCGAGCACGATCAGAGACAACAAGAGAGCGATCCACTGCCAGTGCTTCGCCGGGAAGAAAGGGAAGAGGAAGCTCAGCAGCGATCCGGCGGCGCCGGCCAGGGCCATCCCCATCCCGAAGGCCAGCGCCGAGATTCGTCGCACGTTCACACCCACGATCTGAGCCGCGGACCGGTTCTGCATCGTGGCGCGGATCGCGGTCCCGGTCTTGGTGAAGCGAAGTACCGCCCAGAGCCCCATGAGCAGTGCGAAACTCACCGTGGAGGCATAGAGCTGACTGCTGGGGATGAAGAGATCGCCGAGCCTGATCGAAGTCGATGCGTACCCGGGCCTGACACTGCGAAAGGTGCCGGTGAATGCGAAGGTGAGTATCCCCTCGACGACAAGGGCGAGACCGAAGGTGAGCAAGACCGTCATCTCGATGTACCGGGGGCTGGCTTCTATCCGGGGGAAGAGCAGTAGGTAGATGGCCACGCCGAGACCGAACATGAGTGGCATCGTTATCACCAGGGAAACGATGGGGTCGAGGGCCAGGTTCTCGAAGAGGATGTAGGTGAGGTATGAGGCGATCAAGATGAAGGCTGCGTGGGCCAGGTTGACCACCCGCATCACACCGAACAGCAGAGTGAGCCCCGACGCCATCATGGCGTAGACACCTCCCAACAGCAGTCCCAGCACCAGGATCTGGGCCCAGTTCATCAGCGCTCCCTCGGTGCGAGCTGTTTGCCCAGGTAGAGCTCACGGATCCGGGGATCGGCGAGGATCCCGTCGGCCGGGCCCTCGAACTCCATCGAGCCCAGATCGAGAACGAAACCCCACTCCACGCTCTCCAAGCCCTTGACGGCGTTCTGCTCGACGAGCACGACCGTGATTCCGAGCTCGCGAAACTCCCGGATCTTCTCGAAAATCTGATCGGCGATCATCGGCGCCAGCCCCAGGCTGGGCTCGTCGATCATGACCACCCTGGGCTCGATCATCAGCGCCCGCCCCAAGGTGACCATCTGCTGCTCTCCCCCGGACAGAGTCCCTGCGTGTTGACTCTTTCTCTCGGCGAGAGCGGGGAAAGTCTCGAATACCATCTCGAGACGCCGGCGCTTGACGGCACGGTCACGTATCAGGTAGCCACCCATCACCAGATTCTCCCGCACCGACATCGTGGGGAAGAGACTGGCGTCCTGGGGGACGAAGCAGATACCGGCCGCGAGCATCTGATCGGGACGCGATCCATTCATTCTGGTCCCGTCGAGTCGAACTTCCCCGACCCGGGGCTCGAGGATGCCCGCGATGGCCCGCAGCAGGGTCGACTTGCCGGCACCGTTGGGGCCCACGATGCAGTAGGAGGTCCCCTCCTCGATGCTGAGGCTGACCCCGGTCAAGATGTCGGGGCCCGGCCCGTACCCGGCGACCACGTTCTCTATTTCCAGGAGCGCCACCGGCTACGCCCGACCCAGGTATGCGTCGAGGACGATGTCGTCGGCACGGATCGCCTCAGGAGTCCCCTTGGTGAGGACCTCACCGTGGGCCATCACGATGATGGAGTCGCACAGCGACATGACCACATCCATGTTGTGCTCCACGATGAGAAACGTGATGCCCGAGGCGTTCAACTCACGAATGTGGTCCATGATCCGCTCCATCAAAGTCGGGTTCACTCCCCCGGCGGGCTCGTCGAGCATTATCAGCTTCGGATCGGGCATGAGCACTGAGGCAAACTCGAGCAACTTCTTTTGGCCATATGACAATGACAGCGCGGGCTCTGATGCCAATGAGTCGATACCCACAAAGCGGAGCAACCCCATCGCCCGATCCTCCTCCCGCTTCAGGATGCGAGATCCCAACAGACTGCGCCAGCCATCGGTGGGTGATCCCACCACCATGTTCTCCAGGACAGTCATCGCTCCCAAATCTCGGGTGATCTGAAAGGTTCTGCTGACCCCGAGTCGGGTCACCCGGTGTGGCATCCATCCGGTTACGTCGACCCCGTTGAACACCACGGCGCCCTCGTCGGGGGTGACGATGCCGCTGATGACGTCGAAGGCGGTCGTCTTCCCTGCACCGTTGGGCCCGATCAGACCGGTGATCGATCCCGGGGACACCGAGAACGAGCATGATCGCACCGCCTCCAAACCGCCATACGACTTGGTGATTCCCTGAACGTCCAAAAGGTCAGCTACGAGCCGCCTCCGATCATCCGACATGCCCTTTGTAGTCGAATTGGGAAGGAAAGCGGGGACGGATCTCGGGTCTCGCCCCCGCTCTCTTCACGCATACCGGCCGAATTCGACCTTGCTGATCACCACTCCGATTTCGGGAACGCCAGGTCGACGGTGTCGAGTCCCTCGCCCACCGGGTACACGAACTCGAGCGTCCCGTCCTGCCACTGGTTCAGGATGTAGTCCCGCCCGATGGGCAGACCGCGATCGTCCCAATGGAAATCGCCGAGGACCGTCCGCACCGGATCGTCCTCGGTCCTGTCACGGAACCAGGCGGCCATCGCGGCGTTGTCGGTGCTGCCCGCTCCCAGCATCGCCTGTTCCATGCCCTGACAGACTGCGAACGGGATCGCCTCATCCTCGTCCGGTGGACGGTCATATGCGGCCTCGAAGTCGGCCTGGAAGTCGGCGTTGCTGTACTCCTCACCGGCGAGCAGGCCGGTGAACTCGGCTGACGGGTGCCAGACCGTGTGCATCGTGATGTTGTTCGCCGGTTCTCCGAGCTCGTCGAGAAACTCGACTTGGGCTCCTTGAGACATCCAGACGAACGATGGCTGATGGCCCACCTGTTGCAGTGCCTGTACCAGCGAGATCGCTTCGTCGACGGACGCGGTTGCGGCCCAGACCGACTCCGCGCCGCTGGCTGCGATCGAGTTGGCGAAAGTGGTCCAATCGGTGAACCCGACGGGCCACTGCTCATCGAACACGATGTCGATCCCGGCATCGGCGAGATACCCCGGAGCGAGATCTGCCAGGACGTCACCGGTAGCGGGGTCGTTCACCGTGCCACCGGCCAGCCCGTTGCGACCCGCCGCGGCGAAGGGGTCGTCGGCATAGACGACCGCGGCAGTCTCGGGGAAGTCCTCCTCGGAGATGAATCCCTCGTCCCGGTAGAAGAGCAAAGCGTTAACCGCGGCCGTGCCGATGCCTTCGGCCGGTTGGGCCTGGAAGTAGAAGATGTTCTCGAATCCTCGTTCCCAAATCCGCTGGGCGCCACCCGACGGGACCGGGTACACCATGCCGTTCTGCTCGGCGATCGCCGAAGTCGGACCAGTGAGCAGGCTGGAGAACGTACCGAACAGGATGTCCGCCTCGCTCACCATGCGCTCATACTGGGTCACGGCAATCTCTTGGTCGGATTGGTTGTCCTCGAACTCCAACTCCACCTGTCGGCCCAGCACCCCGCCTCTCTCATTGATCAGATCGACGCACAGCTGATAACCGTCGAGATGCTTCTGTGCCGGGATCGAGAACTCTCCGGTCAGAGGCAGAGAGGTCGCGGCCACAATCGGCTCGCCACCCCCTTCGCCCGTGGTCGTGGTGCCGTCCTCGGCATCGTCTCCGCACGCTGCGACAAACAGCGCCAAGACAGTGAGGATCGTGGCGAGATTTCTCCACGATTTCATCCTGCTCCTCCTCCTCGTTGCTAGCCCTTCCCGGCCACTGCGGGGGGCAAACGATTGCAAGTTGTGGTCCCTGAGAGTGGTCAACAGCCGCGTTGACTCCCTTCGTCAGCGGAGGTTATCGTCTCCACCAATCGTTTGTAGCCCAAAGTAGGAGCAGTCCTGACGAACGTCGGCCGATTCGGCGTGTTCCTCCCCTCGTTCATATGGGATGACGACGAGGCGGAGCGCGCCCGGGGGATCGTCGACTTCGCCCGAGAGGCGGAGAGTCTCGGCCTTGGTTCGATCTTCATCACCGATCACCTCCTCACGGCACGACGCCTGTATGCGGTCTCCTTCCTCGAGCCACTGACGACTCTCTGTCTGGTGGCAGCCGTCACCGAACGGATCATGCTCGGAACTTCGGTGATTGTGGTCCCCATCCGGGAGCCGGTGCTGTTGGCCAAGCAGATCGCCACACTCCACTTCCTCTCCCAGGGGCGATTCATCCTGGGGGCGGGGATCGGGTGGTACCCGCCCGAATACCAAGCCACCGGTGTCGCCAAGTCCGAACGCGGCGCTCGCACCGACGAGATCCTCGACATCATAGTCCCGCTTCTCGAGGGGCGAGGAGTCTCCTACCAGGGCCGCTTCTACACGATCGACGAGGTGGAGATCGAGCCGCGGACCAAAGGTCGACCCGAGATCTGGATCGGCGGCGGCTCACAACTGGCGGACCCGGCTTCGCCCGAGGCTCCACGATTCGCCGAGGCGGTGAAACGTCGCATACTCCGGTCCGAGGGTTGGATTCCCAGACCCACCTCCCCGCCTGACGACATCGGGCGGGACTGGGAGGAGTTGCGGAGCCTCATGGTGGAGAACGGCCGCGACCCTAAGACACTCACCGTCGCCCATGAGAACTTCATGCACTTCGTCCCCACTCAGAACGGCGAAACTGCCCGGCGGGAGCAGCATGAGGCGTTTCTCCGGGTCATGAGCACCGAGCGAGGACCCGACTATCTCGAAAAGGTCTACCTGTTCGGAACACCCGAGGAGATCATCGAGTCGCTACAGGCTCGGGTCGACGCCGGGGTCGAGAGGTTCATGATTCACACACTGACTCCGGATCCTTCCCAACTCGAGCAGTGGGTTCAACACGTGATGCCCCATGTGCGATTCCCCGACGAGGACTGAGCCGGCCCTGTGAGGTGCGAATGCTGAAGCTCCCCACGGGTGACGGGGACCTCCAGGAGTGGAGCCCGTCCCAGAGGGCGCCAACCACCCCCGCGCCGGAGGGATTCGTCTCCAGAATCGCCTATGCCGCGGCCCATGTCGTCGCAGACCCGACCGCGGACACGGCTCCGGGAGCCCCCCCGCCGATCGATTGGGAGGCGACCCTGGAGTTCCGCCGCCATTTGTGGAGTCACGGTCTTGGGGTGGCAGAGGCGATGGACACTGCACAGCGGGGCTCGGGTGTCGGCTGGGAAACGGCCAGCGAGTTGATAAGCCGAACCGCACGAGAGGCGAATCGGGTCGGAGGTGGGGCCGTATACGGAGCAATGACCGACCAGTTGCGACCCTCACAGCGTTACCAGCCGGCGGAGATCGCAGCCGCATATCGAGAGCAGGTGTCGTTCATCGAGGAGCAGGGGGGCACTGCGATCCTGATGTGCTCCCGTCACCTGGCTGCGGTCGCCTCCACACCTGAGGAGTTCACCGGCGTGTACGACGATGTCATCGCCACTTCTTCTCGTCCCGTGTGGATCCACTGGCTGGGCGCCGCATTCGACCCGGCCCTCGCCGGGTATTGGGGGTCAGCCGACCCACGCCAAGCGGCGGAGACCGTTCTCGGCTTGCTGAAGTCGCACCCCGGCAAGGTGTCCGGCCTCAAGCTGTCGCTGCTCGACGCCGCTCTCGAAGTGAGCATGCGTCGCCGGATGCCCGAAGACGCCAAGATGTTCACCGGGGACGACCTGGACTTCGTCGATCTGATCCTGGGAGACCGGGAAGGGCACTCTGAGGCATTGCTCGGGATCCTCGACCCGATCGCTCCGGTGGCCGCCGCCGCGTTCCAGGCTCTCGATCGAGGCGATGTCGACGCCTACAGGTCGCTGCTAGAACCAACCGTCCCAATGTCACGACACCTGTTCTCGGAGCCGACCTACCACTACAAGACCGGCATCGTGTTCCTGGCATACCTGAACGGCTTCCAGGGCCATTTCCGCATGGTGAGCGGGGCGGAGAGCGCCCGATCACTGCCTCACCTGGCCCGGCTCCTCGTCCTCGCCGACGATGCGGGGCTCATCTCGCGACCCGACCTGGCCGAGCACCGGATGAGCTTGATCCTCGAGCTCGCCGGGATCCAGCAGGGGTAACCAGGGTAGGCTGAGGGTCGCAATCGTTTGCCGGCGTCGAGGGGCGCCGAAGAAGGAGGAATCATGTCGACCGAGATCATCTCAGACGCGACCTCCGCAGAACCGCTGCTGAGACGCAAGACCCTCACTGCGGTGACTCCGGGGACGATGCGAACCGACATCGACTGCGGGGAATTCGGAAAGCTGACCACCGACGAACCAATTGCCCACGGTGGCACCAGCAGCGGCCCCTCTCCGTTGCAGACGGTGTTGGGGGCATTGTGCGGTTGCGAGTCGGTGACATTCCACCGAACCGCCGCCGAGCTCGGCTTCAGCTACGAGTCGATCAGCTACGCCGCCGAGTACACCATCGACATCAGGGGACGTCTGGGCAATCGCGCGGTGAGACCACATTTCCAGACGGTGCGTCTCGAAGCGACCGTCATCACCGCCGAATCGGAGGACCGTCTCCGCGAGGTGGTGGCAGAAACCGAAGCGCGGTGTCCCGTCTTCAACCTGATCACCGATGCTGGGGTCAAACTCGAGGCGAGGTGGATCCGACAAGCCCCAGGGTGAGCAGCCGTCGGCTCCCGGATTGACTCTCCGCATATCGACCGGTTGAATACAAACGATTGCAGGATGTGGAGGGCGCACCGAGGATGACGAGCGGAGAACAAGTTGGCTGGATAGGGACGGGGAGGATGGGCGCGGCCCTGGTGAGACGTCTCCTCGACGCCGGCACAGAGGTGTGGGTCTACAACAGGACCCGAGCCAAGGCCGAGGCCCTTGCCGAACATGGGGCCAAGGTCGTGGACAGTCCGGCCGATCTCGCCCACCTCGATCTGGTCTTCACGATGGTGGGAGGTCCCACGGACGTCATCGAGGTCACGGTGGGCGACGAGGGAGTCCTTTCCCGTCCCGACGCCCGGCCCTCGGTCATCGTCGACTCGACGACCATCGACCCGGTGTCCTCGAGGACGCTGCGCGCCCGCGCAGCCGAGCTCGGCACCGATGTGCTCGCCGCTCCGGTGAGCGGCAATCCCAAGGTCGTGAAGGCCGGCCGGCTCACCGTCGTGGCCTCCGGGCCGGAGACCGCTTTCGCCAAAGCCAAACCACACCTCGAGGAATTCGGTCGCAAGGTGACGTACGTGGGCACCGAGGACGAGGCCCGGCTGGTGAAGATCTGCCACAACCTGATGCTCGGCATCGTGGCGCAATCGATGGCCGAGATCTCGATCTTGGCTGAGGCGTCAGGGGTGTCGCGAGCAGACCTGTTCGAATTCCTCAACGACTCCGTCGTCGGTTCCACCTTCACCAGGTACAAGACCCCCGCATTCGTCAACCTCGACTATTCGCCGACATTCACATGGCATCTGCTGCGCAAGGACTTCGAACTGGGCCTGTCCACCGCCACCGATCTCGACGTGCCGATCCCGACGGCGGCGTTGGTCCACTCCATCATCGTCGAGGGCATCGGTCTGGGCTACGGCGACCAGGACTTCGCCGCGATGCTCACCAAGGCGGCTCGCGCCTCGGGTCGTGAGATCGAATCGGAGAACCGTGAGGTCTCGGACGGACTGTCCTGAACCGGCACACTGACCGCTGAGGCCACCATTCGATGACGCTCGAACACTCGCGTTCGTTCCGGCTCGGCATGGGAGCAGGTTTGTTCGTAATCACCTCGATCGCGTTCCTGCGGGCACCCCTGCTCCCCGCCATCGGCCGCGACCTCGGACTCTCGGCCCTCGGGCTCGGTGGGCTGGGGTCGACCTTCGCCCTCGGGCGCCTCACTGCGGACTTCCCGGCAGGCAACGTGACCGATCGCTCTCGACCCGGCGTCATGATGGCCACCGCCGCCGCCATGGTGTCGTCGGGCAGCCTCGTCTTCGGGCTCTCGCCGGTCGCGGTCGTTGCATTCGTCGCCGCCTTCGCCTTGGGAATCGGCTCGACGTGGACCCTCACCGGCTCGATGGCCTTCTTCGCCCGCGCCCCCCACATCAGACGGGGAGCCTCCATGTCCTTCTTCGCCGCGGCGCTGCTCGTCGGTCAGGCGGTGGGCCCGGCAATCGGAGGCATCCTCGGTGCGATCTGGGATTGGCGGGTGGCCATGGTCGTCGGCGCCGTCGCCGCCGCGGGGGTCATCCCGTTCTTCATGAGGAACCCGGGAGTCGCCCCCGAGGTCGAGGGGGGAGGGCTCGGCCAGAGGCAAGCCCCACTGCCGGCGCGACGGATTCTCACGGTTCTCTATCTCCTTCCTGCGGTGCAATTCTCCATCGGAGCGGCTCTCATCCAGACACTTGTCCCGATCGTGGGAGACGACGAGCTGGGATTCGGGCCGGCGACAGTGGGCCTGGCGCTCGGGCTCGGGGGGATCGCCCGGCTGCTGGGCGCCGTCGTATCCGGTCGCGTCTCCGACATGGTGGGGAGACGATGGGCCCTGATCCCGGGGCTGGCGCTGCAGACAGGAGGGCTGATCGTGTTCGCCCTGATAGGTGGGTCCTTGGCGTGGTGGACCGCCATCCTCGCCCTCACCCTCGGATCGGTAGCAGTCAACGTGGGCAGCACGATCCTGGCCGATCTGACCGAGCGCGGTGGTCTGGGACGCCAGCTCGGTGCGTTTCGGTTCGCCGGTGACCTTGCGTTCCTGGTGACGCCGGTGCTGGCGGGCGCCCTCTACGAGTTGAGCGGGCGGGGCCTCGGGACGTTACCGGTGCTGATCCTCACCGCCGCCACGACGATCGCGGCATTCGTGGTCCTCCCCGAGACCCTGCACAAGTGAGATCTACGGTCATCGGGAGGGCGGGGCGGTCGACCCTCTGACCGACAACACCGGGGTGAGACGGATCGAGATCGGGCGCCCCGCAGATGAGCCTGCGGCCATCATCGGCAAGAGAGTGTTCGCCGCCTCCACACCCATCTGACGGTATGGGACACGCACCGATGTCATCGGCGGCTGCATCATGTCGAGCAGGGGGATGTCGTTGTATCCCGTTATCGAGACATCCGCACCCACCTCCTGGCCGGACTCACGAACCGCCCGATAGCAGCCGAGGGCGATGAGGTCGTTGGCGGCGACGATGGCGGTGAGGTCGGGACGACGCTCCAACAGGGCCCGCGCCGCTTTGTAACCGGGGTCGACCTGATACCAGGTCGACTCCTCGACCGCCGAGGCGTCGACTTCCAGATCGAGGCTCTGCATCCGGGTGAGGAACGCCTGATGACGCCCCAGCCCCGTAGACAGGTGTTGGGGGCCGGCGACGTGGCCGATACGGCGATGGCCGAGTTGGGCTAGATGGTCCACGGCTAGACCGATACCGGTGAGATCGTCCCCGAGGATCGCAGGCACCGGCATCCCCTCGGTAGAACGATTGACGAGGACCATGTGAACACCGCGCTCGACTAGATCGGCGATCACGTCGTCGGACCGAGACGCCGTGGCCAGGATGATCCCATCGACACGACGCTCGACGAGTGCTTCCACGACCGCGCTGGTCTGACTTTCGCTGATGTCCGTGTTGGTGATCAGCAGCGAGTAGCCCACACCTCCGAGGACCTGCTCCACACCGGCGATTATCGGACCGAACAGAGGGTTCTCGATGTCTGGGATGACCATGCCGACCGACATCGTCCGGTTGGTTCGCAGACCCTGGGCGAGCGGGTGGGGGCGGTACCCGAGCCTGGCGGCGGCTTCGAGGACTCGCTCCACCGTGTCACGGTTCACTATCGAACGAGTCTCGGGATTGAGCGCGCGGGAGGCAGTCGAGATGTGAACGTCCGCCTCCTGGGCGACGTCCCGAAGTGTCACCCGTTTCGTCATGTGTGCCTTGGGCCCTGGTCGCGGTTTCTCAGCCTACTGCCGAGGCGGCCCCCGTCCCAAGAGGCCGACCCACTTGCCACCGAGCCGGCCGGGATCTGCTACAAACGATTGCATGCATGGCGAGGACTCATCGGGCCTCCGACTCATCGGGAGCTCTGACCTGGGTGGTCACGGCGACGGAATGCAGGTGATGCGTCATGGAGACGCCCTCTATGTCGGGCACTTCGGGCCAAGTGGGATGGGCACGAGCATCCTCGAGGTCTCCGATCCCGGCTCGCCTGTCCTGGCTCGTCAGATGGAGGCACCTGCCGGGGCCCACAACCACAAAGTGCAGACCGCAGACGGGTTGCTGTTGGTGAACCACGAAGCGTTTCGGGGAGGACAGCCCGATCGAGTAGGTCTGGCAATCCTCGACCTGGCCGACCCTTTCGATCCCAAGGAGATCGGCTTCTGGGACTCCACCGGCCAGGGCGTCCATCGCGTCGTCTGGGAGGGCGGCCGGTTCGCCTACCTGTCGGCCACGCCACAAGGGTTCACAGAGCGAATCTGGATCGTGGTCGACCTCGAGGACCCCGAGCACCCCGTTGAAGGTGGTCGCTGGTGGTGGCCCGGCATGGCCGAAGGCGAGGAGCGGACCTGGCCGGAAACCGAGGAGAGATCGGTGCACCACGCCCTGGTGGCGGGGGACCGGGCGTATCTCGGCTTCTGGGACTCGGGCATGGTCATCCTCGACATCACCGACCTTGACCACATCGAGGTCGTCTCCCATCTCGACTGGACCGTGGGGGGACACACCCACACCTGTCTTCCCCTCGCCTCGCGCGGTCTGGTGGTCGTGACCGACGAGTCGACCTTCAACGACTGCCAGGGCCCTCCCCACATGATCCGAATCGTCGATATCGCCGACGAGGCCCGTCCGGAGGTCAGGTCGATATGTCCGACTCCCGGTGAGGAGTTCTGCCTGCGCGGCCTGCGCTACGGAGCCCACTGCCTCCACGAGAACCGGCCTGCCAGCTATCGGAGCGAGACGTTGATCTTCGCCACCTACTTCAACGCGGGTCTCCGTGTCTACGACATCTCGGACCCCGACACTCCACGAGAGGTCGCCCACTTCATCCCGGCCTGTCCCCCGGAACAGCCGGCGATCCAGATCAACGACGTGTTCGTCGACGAGACCTGCAACGTCTTCATCACCGACCGGGTCAACGGCGGCGTGTACGTGCTCGAGCCCGATCAGGATCTGCGGGACGAGATGGAGCGATGTCGCCTATGAGCCAGCGAAAGGAGCACACATGACAGACCTCGGGTTCGCCCCCTCCGAGGACCCCTTCGTGGTCGAGCACGGCGGGTTCTACCGACGCTGGCTCAGCATGATCGACGACGTCGAGGAGCTGCGTGAGACGGTGGCAAGGCTCGAGGGCACCACCCAAGACGTCTGGGTCCCCGTGTGGCAGGGCGTGGGAGAGAAGCACGAGGAGGAGGGCGACCGGCTCGAAGATGCCGGGGAGCACCAGGCCGCCCGCCGCGCCTTCCTCCAGGCCAAGACCTACTACGCCATCGGCAGGTTCCCCGGAGAGATCTCCGAGGTCAAGGCGGCGATCAGCGAGTCTTGTGCCCGCGCCTACCGCAAGGCGAGCGCCCACCTCGACCCTCCGCTCGAGGTGGTGGACGTCTCTCACCAGGGCGAAGAGATCCGGGTGCACTTCCGCGCCCCGAAGGACATCGACTCGCCCGTGCCGGCCGTACTCATCATGTGTGGCGCCGACGTCTTCAAAGAAGACCGCGGGTGGGCGGCCGAGCTGGCCCTCGACAACGGCCTGGCCTCGGTGGTCATGGACGGGCCCGCCACCGGCGAGAACCCGTTCCCGTGGTCGCCCGACTCGGTTACGGCCTGGGAGGCCGCGGTCGACTATCTGGCATCGCGCCCCGAGGTGGACCCCTCCCGCATCGGCGCCTTCGGGATCAGCCGCGGTGGGTACTCGGTGATGCAGCTCGCCGGCACCGCACCCGACAAGGTGCACGCCGTCGTCGCCAACGCCGGGCACCCCTTCGGCTATCGGATGAGCGACGAGGAGATGGAGGACTTCGTGGCCCACGCCAATCGCCGGGCCGAGTGGCGGTTCGGAGAGCCTGGAGGCCCGCCGTCGTTCAGCCCGACGACCCGGGAGAGGGAAGAGGATCGTTTCAAGACCTGGGCGTTGTCCGAGCTGGGCCTGGTCGACCGGATCACCCAGCCGGTGTTCATGATCAACGGGAAACACGACCACCTCGCCCCCATCGGAAACATCTACTTCATGCTGGAGAGCGGCCCACCCAGCACGCGGACTGCCCGGGTCTACGCCGACGCCGGGCATTGTGCGTTCAAGTATCAGGCTGACTGGGGGCCGGCCAGCTTCCGGTGGCTGAAGGAGAAACTGTCGCCGATCGGGACAAGAGACGAGTGATCGCTTGATCGGAGTCGTCCTCGGAGTGGCCACGGGAGCGCTCTTCGCAACCGGGTCCGTGCTCGCCCGCATCGGCCAGAGGCACCGTCCCCAGGACGACGGGCTGATGATGACGATCCTGGTCAACGTGGTCGTGCTCGGGCTGATCTCGCTGACGGTCACCGCGCCCGAATGGAGCACGGCAGGGGTGGTCGGGCTCGCCATCGGCGGTGTGCTCGGGTCTCTGATGGGCCGCTTCGCCAACCTGCGGGCAGTGCGTCTGGTGGGGGCCACCCGCAGCAGCGCCTTCCTGACGGGCAGCCCTCTGGTGGCCGCGGTGGCCGGTTGGCTCATCCTGGGAGAGGACGTCGCTGTGATCGACGCGGTGGGTGGGCTGGTGGTCATCGCCGGTCTTCTCGCCCTGGTCCGGGCTCGGGCGACACCCACTTCGGTGCTCGACGGGGTGGCCGCTGCGGCCGACTCGAGGACCGTGCGACTCGGCTTCATCTTCGCCGCGGCCGCACCCGTCTTCTTCGGGCTCGGGTTCGTGGTCAAGAAGTGGGGGCTGCTCCGTTACGACGACGCGGTGCTCGGGGCCGTCATCGGCTCGATCGCGGCGTTCGCCGTGGTCATCTCGATCGACGCCGGCGCCGGACGGATCGGACGCCGCTTGAGGGAGAACTTCCGCCAGATCCCCCTGTGGTTCGTCGGCGCCGGCGTCGCGATGAGCGGCGCCCTCCTCACTCAGTTCGCCGCCTTCTCCTACCTGGACGCCTGGCTGGTGGGGGTGCTCCAGGGGACGCAGGGCATCTGGGCGCTGCTCCTGGGATGGATCTTCATCAGGGACGAGGAGCGAATCGACGGGTGGGTGGGCGCCAGTGTGCTTCTCGTCGCCGCCGGGGTGACCCTCATCGGGTTGCGCAGTTGAGCAGGTGGCAACGGGATGGTGGGCCAACTCACAGTCAGGCCAGACCATTGTCGCAACCATTATCGCAACTATTGGCCCAATCGATTGCTGAAATCGTCTTCGTCTAGACTCGGGCCGTCGAAGCTTCGAAGGAGACCTCATGGCCAGCAACCAGCGCATCAGCTACGTGCCGCTCGACGACATGACCCCGGAGATGCGAGCCGAGATGGAACGTTGTGCACGGGAGGGCACCCCGCGTCCCGAGAGCTCGGCGGTCCGGGCGCACGTGCCCGCTGCATTCTGGTATTTCGCCAACGGCTGGAAGGACCTGTTCATCGAGGGAGTCCTCGACCACGACATCAAAGAGCTATGTCGGGTCTATGTATCCCGTTCGGTGAAGTGTGAGTACTGCGGAAACCAGCGATCCGAGAAGGGGCGCGCCCTCGGTCTCTCCGAGGGCAAGTACGACGACCTGCTCAACTTCGAGACCTCGACCGCATACGACGACCGGCAAAAGGCCGCTCTTGCCTATGCCGAGGCGATCACCTGGCATCTCGACACCGGTGATGACTTCTGGACGCGGCTCTATAACCATTTCAACGAGGCCGAACTGGTCGAATTGGGTTGCTTCGTCGGTTTGACCATGGGTCAGCAGAGCTGGCTGCGGCTACTCGACATCGACCACCATGAGGTGATGGCCGGTACCTCGGCCGCCATGGCCCCTGGCTTCGAGGACGCCCAAGCCCTGGCCGCATCGAAAGCCGCCGAAGACTACTGGGCCAACGTCTGACCGGCGGGCCCAACCGCGTTGCCCGGTTCCCGGGTCACCGCGGCTTTTCTTGAACCCTGCATTTTGCAGAACTGCGTTGACAGATCCCCCGGACCGCCTTTAAGTTAGATTTGCTACAAACGATTGCAGGCTTTCCGGGGCATAGCATGCCGGGGCATCTTGGTAGCAAGTGACTTCAGTTCGCAGCAAGTGACTTCAGGAGGAGGACATGAAACGTCGTAGCAAGGGCAACACCAGATCTCTTTGGGTGATACTGCTGGCGCTGGCCATGGTGGTCGCCGCCTGCACGGCCGCCCCCACCGACACCACATCGGGCACCGACACGACAGATGCCGGAGACGAGGCGACCACAACCACCGGGGACGATGGAACGGACACCACCGCACCCAGCAGCGGTGGGGTGTCGAACCCCGACACCTTCGTCCATGCCGCCGACGACGAGCCCACGTCACTCGACCCGGCGCAGGTCGAGGCGGGTGAAGGTGGAGAGACCGTCATCCTCCAGGTCTTCGATCGACTGGTCGAGTTCTCCCCGGACGGGCCGGATCTGATACCCGGCCTGGCCGAAGAGGTGCCCGGAGACGACAACGAGCTGATCTCAGAAGATGGCCTCACCTACACCTTCCCGATCAGGGCCGGTGTAGTCGACCATCTCGGCAACCCGGTGGACGCCACCGACGTCAAGTACTCATGGGACCGGGCCCTCACCATGGACCTCCCCGAGAGCAACGTCGGTCTCCTGGCCGACAACGTGGCGTCGACCGAGGCCCCCGACGCCCAGACCTTCGTGGTGACGCTCAACCAGCCCAACGCGGCCTTCCTCAACTCCGTCGTCACCCAGGCGGTCGCCTCGATCATGTCCGAGGAGGTCGTCGAGGCCAACGGTGGCGTCGTCGCCGGTCAACCCAACGAGTTCATCGCCACCAACCCGATCGGGACGGGCCCGTACGTCTTCGAGGCCTGGAACCGGGGTGAGAACATGTTGTTCACCGTCAACGAGGACTACTGGGGCACCCCGGCCAACCTCGACCTCAGGATGGAGATCGTGCCCGACCCCGACGTCCGAGTGCTCGGTGTCCGAGCCGGGGACTTCGACACCATCGAGACCGACCCGTCGTTCGTCGGTGACATCGAAGGCGCCGAAGGGGTCACCGTCTTCCAGGGCGAGTTCCTGCTCGAGCCGATCCACATCGGCTTCAACCTCAACTACTCCGAGGATGCCCTGCCGGATGGGGACACGGTCGCTGCGGACTTCTTCTACGACCCGAGGATCCGTCAGGCCTTCAACTACGCCTTCGACTACGACGCGTTCATCAACGGGGCCCTCGGCGGGTTCGGTGCCCCGACCCCCTTCTATCTGCCCCAGGGTGTCCTGGGCTACAGCGAGGACCTGCCGGTCTACTCACAGGACCTGGCGCTGGCGGAGCAGTTGTTCCGCGACGCCGGCGTGTGGGACGAGGGCTTCACCGTCTCGGTGATCGCCGAGGAGGGGAACCTGTTCACGACAGCCGCCCTCGTGCTCAAGGACTCGTTGGAAGGTCTCAACCCGGCGTTCAGCGTCAATGTGCTGGCAGTCGCCGAGGCGCAGTTCGACGAGGCCCACGCCTCCGACCCGGTCCCCTATGCGATGTGGGTGAAGAACGCCGATCCGTACGCCGACCCCCACGCCTTCATGAGCGACTACATCGACCCGGATGGCAACTGGGGCCAGGTACACGGGTTCGCCAACGGCTATGTGGAGCCGGATCAGATCGGATCGATGATCGACGACGCCTCGGTGATCACCGACCCCGACGAGCGGGAGGCGATCTACCAAGAACTCTCGACCATCCTCTACGACGATCCGATGTGGATCATCGCCGGGAACGAGGTAGCGGTGATGGCCCATCGCGATTGGGTGCAGGGCTTCGTGATGAACCCACTTTGGCCCCGGCCGAGCTTGAAGTTCGCCCTGTTCGACAAGGGATGATCGAAGACCACCCGGACGAGAGGGGGCGCGAGCGGCGCGCCCCTCTGGTCTATCGTGACAACCCGCCCTCCATGCCATGATTGAAGCCTGATGCAGATCAGGGACTATGTGCTCCGGCGGATGATGGTGCTTCCGATCCTGATCATCGGCACATCGCTCATCGTCTTCACCCTGACCAGGGTAGGCGGCTCGCCGATCGGCATCTACCTGTCTCACGAGATGACCCCCGAAGAGGTCGCCGAGATCGAAGAGCGATACGGCCTCGACGATCCCCTCCCGGTGCAATACCTGACCTGGGCTGGCGGGATGATCACCGGCGACTGGGGCTGGTCGGGCGTGGCCGCGGCACCGGTCCGCCAGGTCTTCCCCGACAAGCTGGGCGCAACCATGGAGCTCTCCCTCGCGGCCGGGATCGTGGCCGTCACCCTCGGCATCGGGCTGGGCACCTATGGCGGCGCACGGCGTGACCGGCTCCCCGACCATCTGACTCGAGTCTTCTCGATCAGCGGCGCGGCGATGCCCATCTTCTGGTTCGGGATACTGCTGCTGATCGTGTTCTGGGTGGGGCTGGGCTGGGCGCCGATCGGCCGCTCCGACGCCGACCTGTTCCAGAGCATCTCTCACCCAACGGGTCTCTACACAATCGACTCGCTGCTCTCCGGAAACTGGAATGCCTTCGTCGATGCCCTCTGGCACCTAACGCTCCCGGCCATCGCCCTCGGCTTCGGGACGATGGCGATCATCACCCGGATGATGCGGTCCTCGCTGGTCGAGACGATGAGCGAGGAATACGTCGACGCGGCGCGGGCCAAGGGCCTGCCCGAGAAGCTGGTCCTGCGTCGCCACGCCCGCCGCAACGCCTTGATCCCCACCGTCACCGTGATCGGCCTCAGCTTCGGTTTCCTGCTCCAGGGCACCGTCGTGGTCGAGATCATCTTCCGGTGGCCGGGCCTGGGGCGGTGGATGGCCGACGCCGTGCTCCGGGGCGACCAGGCGACGATCATGGCCTACGTCATGTTCACCAGTGTCCTCTTCCTGGTGGTGAACCTGGCGGTGGACGTCATGTACGCCTACCTCGACCGACGCGTGGTACTGGGCACCTGATGGCAGTCGAAACCGCGGTCGGTTCGCCCGTTGCCCCCGTGGTCGGTGGGCTGAAGACCAGGCTCAATCGTCTCGGGGAGCTCTCGAGAGAGGTCCTCGGCAACCCGACGACCCTCATCGGAGTGATCTTGATCGTGGCGATGATCGGCATGGCCGTGTTCGCCCCTCTGCTGATAGAGGCCAATACCCCCAATCCCTATCAGATGCCCCGCGACTGGGGTGCGCTCAACGAACCGCCCGGAACCCCGGGCCACGTGCTCGGCACCACCCAGCAGGGTGGCGACGTGCTCTACGGGGTCATATGGGGGTCCCGAATCTCGTTGCGACTCTCCATCATCGTCGTCTCGATCACGGTCATCATCGGCCTGGTGGTGGGGAGCCTGGCGGGCTACCTAGGTGGACGGGTCGACGAGCTTCTGATGCGGGTGGTCGACGTCTTCTTGTCGATACCGGAATTGATCTTCGCCCTCGCCATCGCCGCGGTCCTCGGCCCCTCGTTCGGCAACATCATCCTCGCCCTCGCCGCAGTGTTCTGGGTGAAGTACGCCCGAATCATCCGGGGGCAGGTGATCCACATCAAGCAGAACGAGTACGTCGATGCCGCCAGGGTCATCGGCGACTCGAAGCTGCGCATCTACATGAAAGACGTGCTCCCCAACTCGATCACCCCCGTGGTCGTGCAGGCGACTCTCGACATGGGCAATGTGGTGCTCATCGGGGCCACCCTCAGCTTCATCGGCCTCGCCGAGGCCGGACTCGCCGAGTGGGGGGTCCTGGTCAGCCAGGGCCAGGCCGGAATCTCCGCCGGGCGCTGGTGGGCCTCCACCTTCCCAGGCCTGATGGTCTTTCTCTGGGCCCTTGCCTTCAATCTGGTGGGAGACGGTCTGCGCGACATCCTCGACCCCCGAACGGAGTCGAAGCGGTGACCGTGGCCCGAGTCTCCCCCGAGCCTTCCGGACAGATCGCCCAAGCCAGGGTCGTGGCATCGGTGGTCGACCTCAAGATCCACTTCGAGTCGAAGGCGGGGCGGGTCCACGCGGTCGACGGGGTCGACTTCGACATACGCGACGGCGAGACGCTGGGTCTGGTGGGCGAGACCGGATGCGGCAAGACGGTCACGGCTCGCTCTTTTCTCCGACTGGTTCCGATGCCTCCCGGGATCCACGCCGGAGGAGCCGTCTTCTTTCGCCCCCATCAGCGCTGTGCGAACTGTGCCGGCGAGGGGTGCGTCGAGTGTGGGGACACCGGCCGCCTCCCCATCGAGTGCCCGCAGTGTCTCGGGGGAGGGTGTCACGCATGTGACGACACCGGATCGGAGACCATCGACCTCAGCACCCTCCCCGACCGCGCCCTCCGAGACATCAGAGGCGATCGCATCGCAATGATCTTCCAGGACCCGGCCAAGGCCCTGAACCCGGCGCTCACGGTAAGGGCCCAGATCGCCGAGGTCTTCTACCAACACCGGACGACCGAGCTCTTGGAGCGTGCCGGTCTCGGATCGCGCCCCAACCCACTTTTGCGCAGACACATCACCCAACGCGCCCGCACCATCGAGCGGGGCCTGCTCGCCCTCCCTCCTCTCCGGAGCCGGAGAGATCGAATCGAACGCGTGGTCGACGACTTGGTGGCGGCGGCACTGGCAGAGACGCAGATCCCCAACCCGTTGAAGGTGATGGCGCGGTACCCCCATGAGCTGTCGGGTGGGATGAAGCAGCGGGTGATGATCGCCCAGGCCCTGGCATGCAACCCCGACCTGCTGATCGCCGACGAGCCGACCACGGCCCTGGACGTGACCGTGCAGGCCAGGATCATGGAGCTCATCAAGGACCTGCAGAGCCGTCACAAGTCGGCGGTGCTCTACATCAGCCACGACCTGTCACTGGTGCGGCGGATCTGTGACCGGGTGGCGGTGATGTATGCCGGCCGAATCGTGGAGATCGGCAGGACGGAGGAGATATTCGCCGACCCCCTCCACCCCTACACCAGGGGCCTGCTCGCGGCGATACCTTCCCGGTCCCATGATCGTGGGCGTCTTGTAGCGATCAGGGGGACGGTGCCGGAGTTGATCGACCCCCCTCCTTCCTGCCGCTTCGTGGCGAGGTGCGACTACGCCGTCGAGGTGTGCGGGACCATTGATCCCGAGCTGACGTCCGGTCCCGACCAGCACGGTGTGGCCTGCTTCATCCACCATCCCCCTGATCGGGCCGGCGAAGTCCCCTCGTTCTCGCGGAGAACATCGTGACGGCGGCTGCTCAGCAAACCGGTGTCGCGCGAGCCGATCTCCGCGGCGAGATCGCGATCTCGGTCCGCGACCTCTACAAGCACTTCCCGATCCGCGAGGGAGCGCTACAGCGGGTGGCGGGGCACGTCCGGGCCGTCGACGGAGTCAGCTTCGACGTGAGGAGAGGGGAGACGGTGGGTCTCGTCGGCGAGAGCGGCTGCGGCAAGACCACCCTGGGCAGGTGTGTCAGCGGTCTCACCGACCCCACGATGGGTGGGGTCTACTTCGACCTGACTACCGCCGAGAACGAGCGGATCGATGCCATCCTCGCCGTCCCCGAGAACGGTCGGACCCCGGAGATGACCGCCGATCTGGAGGATATCGACCGTCTTCACCGCATCGACCGCCTCAAGAATAAGGAGTGGCTTCGCTACAGGCGCAACTGCCAGGTCGTCTTCCAGGATGCCTTCGCCTCGCTCAACCCCCGGCAACTGGTCAGGGAGATCGTGGGCAGACCGCTCAAGGTCCACAACGAAGCGTCGGGCAACGAGCTGACCGAGCGGGTGGTCGAGCTGCTCGAGCGGGTCGGCATGAGCAGACAACATCTCTACCGGTACCCGCACCAGTTCTCCGGCGGCCAACGTCAAAGGCTCTCGATCGCCCGCGCCATGGCCCTCGACCCCGAGCTCATCGTGCTCGACGAGCCCACCTCGGCACTCGACGTCTCGGTGCAGGCACAGATCCTCAACCTGCTCAACGAGCTGCAACAAGACCTCGACCTCACCTACCTGTTCATAACCCACGACCTCTCGGTGATCCGCCATATGGCCGACCGGGTCGTCGTGATGTATCTGGGGAAGGTGTCCGAGGCGGGCTCGACCGAAGACATCTTCGACGACGCCCGTCATCCCTACACCCACGCCCTGCTCCGGGCCAGCCCCGATGTCGACGACGACCCCGATGCCGCCCTGGTGACCCTGGAAGGCTCGGTTCCCGACCCCGCCCGACCCCCGCAGGGCTGCCGGTTCCACACCAGATGCCCGGTCGCCACCGAGACCTGCGGCTGGGAGGTCGATGACGTGGTCAGGTGGCTCGAAGACGAGCAGGGGATGTTCGAGACTCTCACCGACGTCGCCCGAGAGGACGCCTTCACCGCCGACCTCGTCTTCTCGGACGAGTCGTCGGCGGAAAGGCTGGCCACCGCATTGCGGTCCGAGAGCGTGCCATCGGCGGCGCGTGAGGCACTCATCGAGATGAAGACGGAGACGACGAGGGTCCACGTCGCCTTCAAGCCCGTGCCCGAGATCGAGCTGACCAGGCGAGGACCCGGCCATGTCGCCGCCTGCGTGCACGACCAGATGCCTGCCCTCGACTAGCAGCCCGTCTCCAATCGATTGCGGGGTCTCGTTATTGTCCGCAGATGACCTTCGACGTCCACGCCCATTGCATCCCGCCGTCGTTCCGGGCCTGGTTGGAGCAATCGGGACCCGGTCACGGAGCCGAGTTGCTCGACACGGCCAAGGGGACCTGCGTCCAGTTCAACGCCGGTTTCACCACAGGCCCTTTGCGGGACAGTCTCGGCGACCTGAAACAGCGACTCACCGACATGGACCGGATGGGGGTGGAGGCCCAGCTGCTCGCCGGGTGGATCGACCTGACCGGGTACGACCTCGCCGGCCCCGCCGGCCTCTCCTACTCGAGGGCACAGAACGACTGTCTCGCCGAGGAGGCGGCACAGGAGCCGTCGCGTCTCCGCCCTGTGGCCTCTCTCCCCCTACAGGACCCGGCCGCCGCCGCCAAGGAGCTGGAGCGGGCGATGAGCGAGCTGGGGATGGTCGGAGTGCAGATCGCCACAACGGTCGGGGCTGACTGGCTCGACCGGGCCGGACTCGATGAGGTGTGGGAGGCGGCGGAGGCTTTGGGTGCTTTCGTCATTCTCCACCCGATGGCGCCGTTGACCGGTGTGGCCCTCGATCGTTACTTCATGGACAACTCGGTGGGTCGTCCGGCCGAGACCACCATCGCCCTCGCCGGGCTGATGTACTCCGGTGTCTTCGACCGCTTTCCCCGCCTACGGATCTGCGCCGTGCACGGCGGCGGCTTCGTCCCCTTCCAGATCGGGCGTCTCGACCGGGGCTACCGGGCGAAGCCGGATTTGGCGGCCAAACAGGCCACCCGTCTCCCCAGCGAGTACCTGAGCAGGCTCTACGTCGACACCGTCGTGCACAGCCCCGCGGTGCTCCGCTTCCTCGTCGACACGATGGGGGCCGACCACGTCCTGGTCGGGACCGACTATCCGTTCGAGATGGGTGACGACGACCCGGTGGCTCTGGTAGACGCGGTGCCAGGGCTCGAGCCGTCACAACGTGAGGCGATCCTCTCCGGCAACGCCCGCAGGCTGTTCGGATGATCGAGCCCAGCGACTCCCCCCTCAGCTCGCGGACCGGTTCTGATCACCTCGGCGTCAGACCCGTACCGAGATCGGGGCCAATGGAGCCAGCTCGAAGGTGATCTCATCTCCGGGCTGGACCGGGATCGGGGGGATCACCGAGCCCATGATGACGACCTCGCCGGCCCGAAGCCTCTCCCCCACCGCGCCGAGAAGGGCTGCGGCATGACAGAGGATCGTCACGATGTCACCTGTCAACCCCTCGAGATCGGTGGTGTCGGCCAGCTCCGAGGCGTCCCTCCTCACCCGGGCCCGCATCCCGGCGACGTCTCCACCGCTTCGAGTCGGATCGACTTCCCCGAGGATCACGGCCCGATGGAAGATGTTCCCGGCCAGCACGTTCCCGATGTCTTCGGGTGGTGGGTCCACGTCGGCGAGCTCGATGGCCGCCCCCATCCCCGATATGGCCGCGGCGGACCGGGCCGGGTCGTCCACGTCGCAGCCCAGGTAGACCGCGATCTCGGGCTCGGCGACCGGGTTGACCCAACCTCGACAAGGGACCGTCGCTCCGGGGCGATGCCGTCTCGACTCGGGGAGGAAGCCGACGAGGGGACCGTTCAGCCCGAATCTCTCCAGCCAGACGGGGGCCCCGAAGCCGAGTTTCCAACCGATGGTTCGCTCACCCCTGTCGATGAGCTCGGCTCGACGCTGCAGCATCTGGCGCATCCCATGGCGCACGGCCGCTTTGTCCCAACCCGGCTCGGTCATGAAGGTTCCCCGGTCTCGTAACCGGTGTCCTCCAGCGCCCCGGCCCCGCTCCAGCCCCAGACCAGGACCGCGTCATCGTCGCCGGTGTTGTCGAACCCGTGCCAGTGGCCGCGCGGAGTGAAGACGACGTCACCTTTCCCCGCCGGCTCGCGTCCGTGGTCGGTGTAGATCATCCCCGAGCCCTCGAGGACGATGAAGAACTCGTCGGCCTCGTGGTGGCGATGACGATCGTGTCTCGCCCCTGGTGGGAGCACGGTCCAGCCCAAGAGGAAGTCATTCGAGCCGGTGGTGTGCTTGTCCACCAGGAACTGGACCTGCATGTCCACCCACCCCTCCTCCCTGCGCAGGCCCGGAACCAGGGGCACATCGTCGAGTCTGGTCCGATAAGGCTCCATCACGACATCCCGCTGAGCAGGTGGTATACGTCGAAGACCGTGACGAAGTCGCGATGATCGATTCCCCGGCCCCGGCATGCGTTGAGCAGTTCATTGGCCACCGCTCCAAGTGGTGCCGGTGAGCCCTGACGCCGGGCGACCTCGAGGGCGAGGATCATGTCCTTCTGCTGCAGGCCGACGTCGGCGAGTGGTTTGTCGGGCATGTTCCCCGCGAGGATGAATGGCCCCCGGTATCCCATGACCGGCGAGGCCACCACGCTCTTCAGCATGGCATCGACGGCTACGTCGCGGGCCACCCCGCCCTTCTCCGCAAGAGCCACCGACTCACAGAACGCCACCATCTCCACGATCAGGGTGAGGTTCACCGCGACCTTCATCTGGACCGCGGTGCCGCTGTCCCCGATGTAGCTGACTTTGGAGCCGATGTCGTGGAGCACTGGCTCGACACGCTCGAAAGCAACACGGTCGCCGCCGACCATGGTTGACGCAGTTCCCTGTGCCAGGGTGATCGGACTGCCCGAAATGGGCGCGTCGAGCATGGTGAGACCTGCAGCGCCGAACTCGGCGCTGATATCCCGGCTGGCTTGGGGGTCGATGGTGCTCATGTCGAGGTACACCGACCCGGGATCCAACCCTGCGATCACCCCATCTTTGCCGAGGGCCACCGATCGCACCGCTGCGGCGTCGGTCACGATCGAAAAGACCATCTCTGTTGCCTCGGCAACCTCACGGGGCGTATCGGCCCAAACCATGCCGAGCCCGGTGAGAGGCTCGGCCTTGGAAGCGGTCCTGTTCCAACCGGTGACCCGGTGACCGGCGCCCAGCAATCGTGGGACGATTCCCTGACCCATGTCACCAAGACCTATGAAGCCGATCTCCAACTCGTTCTCTCCTGCGGGGCGGCCGACGATACCTGGGGTGGTCGGCCCTTGATCTGGCGTCGGGGACTCGACCGAACCAGGTCAGCCTTCTGTCGATCGGATCAGGCTCTGTTGTTGCGCGGTCCGGACTCACGGGGTATCGGTATGCGCGGGATGCCAGAATCCGACGCCATGCCAGAAGTCGGTCATGATTCGTTCGTCGACCACACCGGTCGTGGGAATCGGATTAGATGAGGGCGATGATCGGTCGACCATTGCGCAGACTCGAGGACCGGCGGCTGGTGACCGGTGCCGGTCGCTACGTCGACGACAAGACGTCTTCCGATGTCATGTACGCGGTGTTCGTCCGCAGCATCGAGGCCCACGCCTTGATTCGCTCCGTGTCGCTCGCTTCGTCGGCTCCGAGCGGCGCCCGTCTCGTCACCGGGTCAGAGCTGGGTCTGGAACGCCCCATGCCCATCCAGAATCCCTCACCGCTGATCCAGCAGCCAATCCAGCCGCCCCCTCTCGCCACCGGCGAGGTCTGTTATGTCGGACAGCCGATCGCGGTGGTGGTCGCCCGCACCATCCACGATGCCGTCGACGGAGCCGATGCGGTCGAGGTGGACTACGAGCCAATCCCGGCCGTGGTCGACCATCGAAGGGCGCTGGCTCCCTCCTCCCCCGTGGCCCATGAAGACTCCGACTCCAATCTGATCGCCACGCTCTCGGCCGGCTACGGCGACGTGGACGCCGCCCTCGACGGGGCGCCACGGCGACTCATCCTCGAAGTCGACCAGCACCGGGGAGCGGTGGCGTCTCTGGAAGGGAGGGCAGTCCTCGCCCAGTGGGACGAGGAGGACGCCCAGCTCACCTTGTGGACCTCGACCCAGGCCCCCCACGCGGTCAGAGCCAATGTTGCCGCCTACATCGGGCTCTCCCCTGACGACGTCAGGGTGATCGCTCCCGATGTCGGCGGGGGCTTCGGCCCGAAAGCCGCGGTGTATCCCGAGGAGTACGTGATTGCATCCCTCGCCAGGATGCTGAACGCTCCAGTCAAATGGACGGAACGGCGTCGGGAGCACATGACTGCCACCCTCCAGCAACGGGGGCAGACTGCGACATTGGAGGTTGGCTTCGACGACGAGGGCAGGCTGTGGGCGCTGCGGGCACGGTTGGTCCACGACTGTGGTGCCTATGTGCCCTATGGGGTAGTGGTCCCCCTGACCACGCTGCGCCTGATGTCCGGCCCCTATGTCATCCCGGCCCTCGAGGCCACGATCGACTGCGTGTTCACCAACGCCACCCCGACAGGCGCGATCCGCGGGGCCGGGCGCCCCAACGCGAATTTCGCCGTGGAACGTGTGATCGACGCGGTCGCCCGCGAGCTCGACCTCGACCGGGCCGAGGTGCGGCGGCGCAACTTCATACCTCCGGAGTCACTTCCCTATCGCCCGGGAATCGTGGGCTCGGACGGCAAGCCGATCGAGTACGACAGCGGTGACTACCCGGCGGCACTCGACGCGGCGATCAAGGCAGCCGACCTCGCCGGCTTCGAGACGAGGAGGACTCGCTCAGAAGACATTGGGCTGCTCCGTGGCTACGGCATCGCCTCCTACATCGAGGACACCGGGGTAGGCCCATATGACGGGGCGAGGATCGAAGTCCTGACCAACGGCGAGGTCCTCGTCGAGACCGGAGCCGCGGCGCAGGGCCAGGGCCACGCAACGGTCTTCGCCCAGATCAGCGCCCATCACCTCGGAGTCTCCCCCTACGCGGTCAGGGTGAGGGCCGGTGACACCGGGCGCTACGGCCACGGTATGGCGACGGTGGCGAGCAGAACCGGTCAAACCGCGGCTGCAGCCATCCACGCCGCCGCCGCCGAACTGGCCCATCAGATCAAGATGCGGGCCGCGGCCAAGCTGGAGGCGGCAGAGGAGGACATCGTCCTCGAGGACGGCATGGCGAAAGTGGTCGGCCAGCCCGGCTTCGCAATCGCGTTGGCCGACCTCGCCTCCGACGCCCAGCCCAAGTTCGGCGGTTCGGTGTCTCCCGGCCAGCAGAGCCCGGGGCTGTCCGTCGAGCGGATCGTTCCCTTCGAGGGTGCTGCCTACACCTACGGAACTCACATCGCCGAGGTTGAGATCGACCCTGAGACCGGCGGGATCGAGGTGGTCGGCTATGCCGTCGTCCACGACTGCGGCACGCTCCTCAACCCGATGATCGTGGACGGGCAGATAGACGGGGGTGTCGCCCACGGTCTCGGGAACGCTCTGCGGGAGAGCGTCAGGTACTCGGGCACGGGCCAGCCGCTGACCACCACGTTCATGGACTACCTGCTGACCTCGGCCTCGGAAATGCCGCCGTTGGCAAAGATCCACACAGAAACCCCGGCGCTGCACAACCCTCTTGGTGTGAAAGGGGCCGGTGAGGGCGGGACCATCCCGGTCGCCGCCGCGATCGCGTCGGCGGTCGAGCACGCCATCGGCGACCGTGGGATCGCGGTCAATCACTACCCGGTGACTGCCGAATGGGTCTTCGAGGCATTGCACCCGTCTGGATGACCCTCCGAGCTTCGAGATGAGCTGGCCCCGGGTTCTCATCGCCGGCGGCTCGATCGGCGGTCTCACCACCGGGCTGCTCCTCCGCGACCTGGGCTGTGACGTTGCGATCTTCGAGCGGGCGACCACCGCCCTCGAAGACCGCGGTGCGGGGATCGTCGTGTTGCCGATCACCGAGCGCTACCTACGGGAGCGGCCGGCGGATGACGGGAGAGTGAGTCTCGAATTGACCTACTGGACCTACATCGACCAAACCGGCGAGGTTCTCAGCGCCGACCAGGACCACTACCGATTCGGCGGTTGGAGCTCGGTGTATCGAGCGCTGCTCCGGTCATTCGGCCGGGAGGGCTATCACTTCGACTCCGAGGTGGTCGGGTTCGAAGAGCGCGACGACCGGGTGATCGCCCGCTTCGCCGACGGCACATCGGCGACGGGTGACCTGCTCGTCTTCGCCGACGGCTTCTCCTCGACGGGGCGAGCTCTGCTCCTTCCCGACGTGAAACCCCAATATGCCGGATATGTGGCATGGCGGGGCACCACCCCGGAGAGAGCTCTCTCGGAGCGGGCCAGGGCCGCCCTCGCCGACGCGATGATCTATCAGATCCTCGATCCCGGTCACATCCTGGCCTACGCCATACCGGGTGACGACGGCGAGACTTCACCACCCGGCCGGGCGATCAACTTCGTCTGGTACCGCAACTACCCGACCGGTGGCTCCTACGAGGACCTGATGCACGACCGCAACGGTGTCGACCACACCGGCACCTTGCCCCCGGGGGCAATCCGCGACGAGCACGTCGATGAGATGCTGGCCACGGCCCGCACGACACTCGCCTCCACCCTCTACGAGGTGGTGCAAGGCTGTGACCAGCCCCTGATCCAGGCGGTCTTCGACGTCCACAGCCCGCAAATGGCCTTCGGGCGTGTCTGTCTGCTCGGAGATGCAGCCACCACCCTCCGTCCCCACATCGCGGCCGGCCAGGCAAAGGCCTGTGCCGACGCTTGGGCGTTGCGGGACGCCCTGGCATCGAGTGGAGGGAGGGTGGCGCCGGCCCTGGCCATCTGGGAGCCGGCCCAGCTCGCCCTGGCAGAGAGCGCTCTCGCCCGCACCCGCGCCATGGGCACGGCCAGCCAGTTCGAAGCCACCATGTTCCCCGGTGACCCGAACTGGAAGTTCGGGCTGTGGGAGCCCGGGAATTGAGAGCGAGCGTCAGCGGGCGGCGATGAAGTCGATCTCGACTCGCCACTCGGGTCGTGATAGGCCCGACACGTAGATCAGGGTCGAGGCCGGCCGGTGGTCCCCGAGAACCTCCTGTCGAACCGCGTGAGCGGCCTCGCGGTCGGCACGGTCGAGCAGGAGCATGTTGAGTTGGACGATATCGGTGACCTCCATCTCGGCCGAGGCGAGGACCTCCCTGATGTTGTCCCAGACCAGTTGTGCCTGCTCCCCGATGTCCTCTCCCACCGTGCCGTCGGGCCGTACGCCGACCTGACCCGCCCCGAAGAGGATCCGCTGGGGCGACACCACCTCGATCCCGTGGCTGTAGGTGGCGAACGGTCCCGCGATCGTCGCCGGATTGTGCCTCTTCACACTGCCTCCTCGTTGCTGAGCCGTGATGTGACCCGGCGCCAACGCCGGCCCGGGAAGTCGACCGTATCATCGGAACCCATGGCAACGAGTGCCCAACTTCTGGTCGATGTGGGTGAGGGCAAGGTTCAGGTGGACTCATCAGGGAGCGGGCCCGACTTCGTCATCATCCATTCGCTGCTCACCGGTCCCGAGGCATTCGACCAGGTTGCCCCTTCTCTGGCCCGGCACTTGACCGTGCACCGGGTGTATCTGCCCGGCTTCGGCTCATCCACCCCGCTGCCCTCCTCCCAGCCCTCCGTGGCCGACTACGCCGACACGGTGGCGGAGACTCTGGCCGAGCTGGGCTGTGGTACCGACACGACCGTGCTGGGGAACGGTCTGGGGTCTTTCATCGCCCTCGCGCTGGCCGTCCGTCACGGCGGGAGGTTCAACCGCCTCATCGTCTCCAATACCGGACCGGGTTTCCCCGAAGACCGCAGAGGGGCGTTCATCACCATGAGCGAGCTGGCCGACGGTGGAGGGATGGCGGCAGTGGCCGACGTGGCCATCATGCGGATCTTCCCATCGTCCTATCTGGAGACCCACCCGGAGGCCCCGGCGCAACGCAGGGCCGTCCTGGAGGCGATAGATCCCGGGGCTTTCGCCGCGGCGTCCCGGGCATTGGCGGTTCTCGACCTGAGTGACGACCTGGCAGCCATCGCCAACCCGACGCTGGTGGTAGCCGGGGAGATCGACCAGACGACGCCACCGGATATGGGGCGAGCGGTGGCGGCCGCCATCCCCCACGCCGAATTCATCGAAATCCCCTCCTGCGGTCATTGCCCGCAGTTGGAACGACCCGACGCCCTGCTCGAATCGATCGACCGGTTCATGTCCGGTCGGGAGAGCTGACCGGGCAGTCATGGAGCGGGTCGGAGTGGTGGGCCTCGGGATCATGGGCACGGCCTATGCCCGGAACCTGATCACCGCCGGGCATCAGGTCGTCGGCTTCGACGTGGCCGCCGGGCCCCTCGAAGCTCTCGCAGACCTAGGGGGCCATCCCGCAGGCTCATGTGCCGAGGTGGCCGGCGTCTGCGACGTGGTGCTCATCGCCCTCCCCAGCGTTTCGGCGCTGCGTGAGACGGTGGCTGGGCCCGATGGCCTGATCGAAGGGGCGCGTCGTGGCCAGGTGGTGGTCGAGATGAGCACCTTCCCGATAGAGGACAAGGTCTGGGCGAAGACCGAGCTGACCTCGGCAGGAGCGATACTGCTGGACGCACCGGTCAGCGGTACCGGGATCCAGGCAGACGCCGGAGAGATAGTGGTGTACGCCAGCGGCGACCGCGAAGCCATCGAGCGTGTCCGGCCAGTCTTCGCGGTCCTGGCCAAAGCCAGCTACGACCTCGGTGAGTTCGGCAACGGATCGAAGATGAAGTTCGTCGCCAACCTGCTCGTCTCGGTCCACAACCTGGCCACGGCGGAGGCGTTGAACATGGGCATCGCCGGCGGTCTGGAGCCTGCCCAGATCCTCGAGGTGATATCCGCAGGGGTGGGAAGCTCGAGGATCTTCGAGATCCGCGGACCGATGATCGTCGCCGACGAGTTCCCACCGGCGGCTCGACTGGAGATGTTCCTCAAGGACATCGCGGTCATCGGCGAGTTCGGCCGATCGATCGGGGTCCCCACCCCACTTCTCGACGCCACCCTCCCCTGGTACCGGGAGGCGGTGGAGCAAGGTCTCGGCGATCTCGACGCGGCCGCGCTGTCCCGTTTGCTAAGGGCCAAGAAAGCCCGGGGCGGCTAACCCGAACTGGTCGCAGTGGAGCGCTCAGCCTCCATCTCCTCGAAACGGCCGAGGATCCTCGCCTGATGCTGGGCGAACTCGGGGTCGGACGCCCTGCGCGGGAAGGGCAGATCGACCGTGATGTCGTCGAAGACGGTTCCTCCGTGGGCCAGGGTGATGATCCGATTGGAGAGCTGGACTGCCTCCATGACATCGTGGGTGACGAACAGGACCGTCTTCTTGGTCGCGTTCCACATCTCCTGGAGCTGTTCCCGAAGCAAGCGCGCGGTGATGGCGTCGAGATGACTGAAGGGCTCGTCCATCAGCAACAGGTCGGGCCCCACCGAGAATGCCCGGGCGATGCCCACCCGCTGCTGCATGCCACCCGACAGCTGGCCGGGGAACATGTCCTCGGCATCGGAGAGCCCGACGATCTCGAGATAGCGACGCGCATTGGCCCGCGCTTCGTCCTCATCTAGATCACTGACATAGGCCATGTTCTGAAGCACCGTCCGCCACGGGAGCAGCCTCGGATCCTGAAACACGTAACCGAGCCGCGCGGGTTTCCCGTCCTGGGTGACACTCACCGATCCGCTGGTAGGCGTCTCCACCCCCGACACGATGTTCAACAACGTGCTCTTCCCACAGCCGGAGGGGCCTACGAGGGAAACGAAGACCTGGCCCGACATCTGGAAGGAGATGTCGGCAATGGCTCTCACCGGCTGACCTCCCTTGGAAACGGCGGGAAAGGTCTTGGAGAGGTCCTTCACCGTCAGGGTCGCCATCGGGACACCCCCATCATCTACACCCCCCTCGCCGCCATGGTGTCGATCACGCTCTCCGCCGCGTCCTGGTCGCCGTCGCCGGTGCGACCGTCGCGCCAACGGAAAGCTCTTCGCTGCAGCGGACGCATGACGAACCCGTCCAACAGGAAGATGAATGCGATGAAGATGAGGACCCAGCCGAGAAAACCCCGGTAGCGGGCAGCGTCATACCAAAACCTCGCCCGCCAGCCGACTCCGTTGGTGGAACCGAACCACTCGGCGAGGAGCACGGCGTTCCAGCCGATGATCACCGCGAAGCGAAGCCCGGTGAACATGTAGCCGGTTATCGCAGGCAACATCAAATGGCGCAGTCGCCTCTCCCTCGGGACCCTGAAAGCTCCCGACATGCGGTGCAGGTCCGGCGAGACCGCCCGGATGCCCTGGGTCACGTTGACGGCGACGAAGGGGATGGTCGACAGGATGACCGTGTAGACCGGCGCCGCCCATCCCAGCCCGAACCACATCACGGTGAGGAAGGCCCAGATGACCGCAGGCAATGCCAGGAACACCAGCATCACGTCATTGAGGAGGCTCTTCACGAAGCCAAGTGTCCCGATGGCAACGCCCAGGATCACTCCGATGACGAACCCGAAGCCCAGCCCGATGGAGAATCTCTGCAGCGTCACCAGGAAATGCTCCCAAAACACCCCGGTGATGACGCCTCCATGGGAGCCCCCGGTCAGCTCTCTGTACAAGAAGTCGAAGGTCTCCCACGGCGCCGGCATCCGATCGACCTGCCAGGCGAGAAGCTGCCAAGCGACGATGATCGAGACGTAGAACGTGATCCTCGCCGCCCAATCCGAGGTGAGGCTGCGCCGAATCTTCCCCCGACGGGGAGGAGCAAGCGAGGCCGGCGTCACGGTTGATGCGGTCATGCCGTCTCCCAGACCCGCCATCTAAAGACCCGCCGCTCGAACACGGCCAACCCGCGCTCGATCATCAGCATGAACAGGATGAACAACAGGGTCCAGGCGAGGACGTTGGTGATGCTGAAGGCCTGGAAGGCGAACCGGATCTGAAATCCCACCCCGTTGGAGGATCCGAACACCTCAGTGAGAGCCTCGACCTTCCAAGCGATGGCGAAGGCGAGCCGGACCCCGGCGAAGACGAAGGGCATGATCGACGGCAACATGACGTGGCGTGAGATCTGAGGGTCGCTTCGTCGGAACGCTCTGGCCATGCTGATGAGGTTGCGGTCGACGCCCTCCACCCCCTCGGCCACGCTGAGGGCGATGAACGGCATGGAGATGAGCCCGACTGCGATCACCGGGCCGAGAAAGCCGGTCCCGAAGATCACCAGAGCGAGCACCGCATAGGTGATGCCGGGGATGCTCCCGGCCCCGACCACGCCATCGTGGAAGAATGCCTTCCAGTAGCGGCTTCGGCCCATCGCATAGCCCACGGGTACGGCGATGAGCGCACCCAACGCGAACCCCATGAACGTCTTCGAGATGCTGGCGGCGAAGTCGTCGAAAAACTCGCCTTGGGCGACGATCTGCCACATCGCCGCCCCGACCTTGGCGGGACCGGGAAGCGTGAACTCGTCGAGGATGAACACAGAGGTGAATGCCCAGAGGGCAAGGAACCCGACCCACCCGAGGACCACGCCGGAGGCTCGCCGCCAGCGCGGGGCGGCGAACCTCCGTGAAGACCCGATCGATGCCGTCGACTGCGTCAACCCTGAGGAACGATATCGAACCTGGGCGGTTCCGAGCTCTCGGCGAGCCCGGCGTCAGCCAGCAGGCTGAACAACTCGGTCTCCGAGTCGACCCACTCCTGAGTGAGGAAAACACCTCTGGCAAACCAGTCGTGATCTGTGAGGTAGTCCTGCATCCAGGCGACTTGCTCCTCGCCTTCGGCGGCGAAGTGCTGTGGATAGCTGGCGATGATCTCATCGCGGTTGGCGGCCCACTCCTGGAGCCCTCGATCCCAGAGCTCGAGGAAGAACGCTATTTCCTCCGGGTGGTCGTCGTACCAGTCCTCACGGGCGAGGAAGATGTTGATCATCGGGCCCTCGTGGCCGGGCTGATCCACCACCTCGGCGTAGAGGTCAGCAGACGTCTTGCCGTCATAGAGGACGTTGACTTCCTCATTGATCAAGATCGGGATATTGAAGTCGGGCAACACGATCGCACAATCGGTGTCGCCGCTGGCCGCCTGCGCCCCGGTGTTGGTGATGTCCACCACTACCAGCTCGAAGTCGCCACCGTCGACCCTGAAGTCGAGATCGTGCAACTCATTGGCGAGCATCCCCCAGATGGTCGTGGAGGAGAGGGTGTCCCAGACAGCCACGGTGCCCCCCACGCAATCGGCGAGGGTCTCATATTCGGGGTGTTCCGGCGACGCCACCATGATGCTCCGGTCGATGTTGTACTTGCCGAAGACCACACTCGGGATGCCGAACTCCTCTTCGATGGTGGGCACCTCGAAGTCGCCGACAGACATGATGTCGGCGTTCCCGCCGGCATATACACCAACCTCGTTCCACGTGGCCGAGTCGAGGATGGCGATGTTCGCCGCGGTCTCCATCTCCTCCCGGATGCCCGAGTCGATCAAGAAGTCCCAAACCGGGTCGGGGGCGAAGGCGAACCGGATCACCTTCAAAGCGTCCGGGTCAGTGGTGGCGTCAGGGGATCCCGTGTCGTCTCCACAGGCTGCTGCAACCAGCGCGAGCGCCAGCGACAGAACCACCAAGGGGAAGGCCTTTTTGGCCATTTGTCTCTCCTCCTCATCGCGAGTCGGAGACATCTCGCTCCGACCCCTGCGTTATTGCATCATATACGATTGCTTCGGAGGCGTGTCGGTCGGGGACCCGATCGTCGACCTCGAGTCAGGGTCTATTTCGCTCGGGGTCCTGGCCGAAATCGGGGTCGAGCCCGGCGGCCTCGACCCCGGCCACGGCACAGACCTCGTCGGGCTCGGACACATCACCAGAGACCCCGACCGCACCGAGGATCGTCCCGTCCCGGTCGCGGATGATCACTCCACCGGGGAGGGCGACGAGACCACCTTGGGCGATGTTGGACAGGGCGCCGATGAAGACGGGGAGCTTCTGCGAGCGCTCATGGAGCAGCCGGCTGGGAAGACCCATGCCCAGCGCTCCCCAAGCCTTTGCCTTGGCGATCTCGGGCCGGAGGTACTCCGAGCCGTCGTCGCGCTTCATGGCGATCGGATGTCCCCCGTCGTCGAGAACCACCACCGACAGCTTCCCCAGGCCCAGGTCCCGACCCCGGGAGAGCGCGGCGTCGATGATCGTGTCGGCTTCGTCGAGAGTCAGCTTTCTCACGAGACGATCGCCACCGCACGGGTCGGGCCGCCATGCGCCCCCAACACCTTCAGAGGGAACCCGGCAAAGGTGAACCGCGTGTTGACCACATCGGTCAGCCTCAGGTTCTCGTAGTGAGTGATGTGCTCGCGACGGCACATCATGTGACACGGGTAGATCCGCGACGTCGGGTTGTCGGGCGTCGGCGAGTCGACCCCGAAGGTCTTCACCCCCTTCTCCACGATCCACCCCGAGCCGCTCTCCCCGAGGCCGGGAAACTCGGTCAGGTACTGAGGGGTTCCCCGGTGGCGATCGAATGTGGCCGTATAGAGAAACAGCATGTCCCCGGGCTCGAGATCGAGCCCTGATGAGGTCAACGCCGCGTCGAGGTGCTCTGCGGTGATGTCGGTCTTGACAGGGAGGTGCGAGACATCGAGGCAGATCGCCGGCCCATAGAAGAGCTCCAGTGGCATCTGGTCGATGGTCTGCGCCCCGGGGTCGGGATCGAGATGACTGAACGAGTCGACATGGGTCGGTCCGTTGTCGTTGAGCATGAATCCCAGGGTCTGGAAGGAAAAGCCGCCTTCGAACCGGGCGACGGTCTCGGAGTGGGTGGCGTGCTGGAACACGACGGTCTTCAAGTGCCCGGGGTACACCATCATCTCTTGGTAGATGTCCTGGGAAAGGTCGATGAGTCTTGGCAATTTATCTCCTGAGTTGCGGTTTCCCCGGGGTGGCCCCGGTTTGGGCGGCCATGTCTATCTGAAGTCGGAGATGCTCTGGGGAGTTCCGGACTCGGCTGACACCATGGCCGCCTCGAGGACAGCAACCACCTCGAGGCCCTCGAGGCCGCCGGTCTCGGGTCGTGTCTCCCCTCGTACCGAGCGGACGAACTCGTCGAGCTCGTCGACGATGGTGTCGATGACCTCGATGGTCTGCTCCGTCGGCTTCTGCTCGTCGATGCCCTGCCAGATGAAACGGTTGCCGTCGACCTCGTTGGTCGCCGCCCCCCCGGTGCCCCGTACCGTGACGGTGGTGACTCTGGGGACCACGAACGAGGTCCCCAGATAGCCCAAGGGGCCCGATGTGAACTCGAAGACGAGGGTGGTGGCGTGATCGATGGGTGGTGTCTCGAGAATCCCCTTGCTCATCGCGAACACCGTTGCTATCTCGCCCAGCAGGTAGGTCATGGTGTCGATCATGTGGACGCCGAGACTGGTCATCCCCCCAAGTGGGCTCTCGGTGCGATTGGCCCTCCAGTAGCCGGGCTCGAAGCGAAGAGCGTTGGGAGTGCATTGGTGGGTCTCGATCATGGTGACGGTTCCCAGGCCGCTGGTCTCGACGAGTTCCTTCAATCGTCGATTGGCCGGCTGACGCCGCTTGTTGTGACCGACCTGGAGGATGATCCCGGCAGACTCCGCCGCCGCAATGGCTCGCTTGCCCGAGGCGACGTCCAGGGTGAACGGCTTCTCGACGAACACGTGCTTCCCGGCGGTGGCCGCCGCCACGATCAGATCGGCATGGGTGGTGTGCGGTGTCGCCAGGAGGATCCCGTCGACCTCATCGGAGGACAGGACCTCGTCGTAGGATCCGAAGGCCCGCCCACCCTGGGACTCCACGAAGGAACGGCGCGATTCCTCGCGGCGGGCATATCCCCCGACGATCTCGGCGCCTGCAGCGACCGCTCCACCTGCGAGGATGCCGCCCCACCAGCCCAGGCCTACCGAGGCCAGGCGGACCCTGCTCTGCTCAGACGTGACTGCTCCTTCCGCGGCGAATCTCCCACACCTGACGCGAATCTATCAGGCGGATCGGTATCCGGCCCCGTGCAGGAAGTGACCCGAGCGCAGATCCAGCGGCGTGCGATCGTGCGCGATCATCGTGCCCCTGAGGAAGGAAGCATGGACTCGTCCCGCCAGACGGACACCGTGGAACGGAGTCCAGCCTGCTCTCGAGATCACGTCGGAATCACGCACCTCCCAAGAGCCCTCCGGGTCGATGAGCACGAGGTCGGCGTCGGCCCCGACGCCGAGATGACCCTTTCTCGGATAGAGGCCGTAGCGCCTCGCCGGCGCCTCCGCGTAGACCCGCGCCACGTCTTCGAGACCGAGGAGGCCCCGCATCGCGGCGTCGACGAGAAAGGGGCCCGTGGTGTCGAGACCGGGGAGCCCAAAGGGTGCATCCCAGATGCCTCCTTCCTTCTGGGCGCGGGTGGAAGGGGCATGATCGGTCGATATGTGACTCAGGGACCCCGACTGCACCAGTCCCCACATCGCTGCCTCGTCTGCAGCCGAGCGGGCACGGGCAGGAGGCGTGAACTTACGAAATGCCCCTTGGTCGAGGACCTCCTCCTCACGCAACGCGAAGTACTGAGGGCAAGTCTCCGCGACGATGTCGGCGCCGCGATGGCGGGCCTCGTCGACCAGCTGAGCCACCTCGGGAGTGCTGACATGTGCGATGGTTGCCCGAGCACCGGTGGCCGCGGCGAGTCGGCAGACCGCGGCGACGGCCGACCTCTCGGCCTCGCGGCTTCTCCACTCGATGAGGACCCCGTTGTCTTCTCTCCCCTCACCCCGCAGCATTGCCTCTGCGTGCGCAGTCATCTCCTCGTCCTCACAATGGATCAGGCAATTCCCCCCGAACGAGGCGATCGTTCCCAGTGCTCGCTCCAGATCGTCCCCGAAGAGGCCGGGCACCCCGTGGGTCGTGCAGGTGAAGATCTTGAAGAACGCCACACCTGTTTCCCACAGCCCTTCCAGATCAGCGATGTGGTCGGGCCAGACGTGGGCGGCAAGACCGAAATCGATGTTGGAGCGTCCGTGGAGATGGGCCCGCTTACTCGCCAGATCGCGTCCTACCCGTACGGGATGGGAGTGAGTGTGCTCGATGATCGTGGTCACCCCTGCCGCCGAGGCGGCGGCGGTACCGGTCGGAAAGTCTTCCCGGCTCTTCTCACCAGGGTCCATCAGGTGGACGTGGGTGTCCACCATCCCGGGGAGGACGAAGAGCCCGGTCGCGTCGAGTACTTCGTCTGCAGCCATGTCGTCGGGGCTGAGGGCAGCCACCCTGCCATCGGCGATGTACACGTGGAGTCGAGCCCGGGACTCGCTCGACACCACCGTTCCGCCCTTTATCGCCAGATCGGCCGTCAACTATGCCTCGGGGCGGGTCGGTGACGGGGTCGACAGCGCCGTGATGACCGTGAAGGCTTCCTCGAGGTCCGGCTCGACCAGTGCGTCGTCCGTCACCCAGCGATAGCGGACGCGACGGTCGGCGTCGATCACGAAGACCGAACGCTTGGCGAGACCGGAATGGCCCTTCCAGACCTCGTACTGGACGCCATAAGCATGGGCCGTGACGCCCTCCCAGTCGGACAGCATGGGGAGGTCGACCCCTAGTGCTTCTGAGAATGCAATCTGTGAGAAGGTGGCCGTCACCGCGATCGCAACCGGCTCGGCGTCTTGGGCTCTCAATCGTTCCGTCAGTTGTCCCAACTGGGACAGCTCGTGCCCTCAGACGTGGCCGAAGTCGAAGACGTAGAACGCCAGGAGCACGGGGCCGCGTGCGGTCAGGGAGCTGAGGCTCACCGACTTCTCGAAGCTCTGGCGCAACTCGAAGTCGGGGGCGATATCCCCTACCGCCAGCGGTCCCGAGCCCGATCCCTGTCCCAGGTTGCGATGGGTGGTTTGATCCACATGTCGAAGGTACCACCAGGTTGGTGCCGAGGTACGGTCGCCCGATGACCAACGACCAATTGGGCTTCATCGGGCTCGGGCTGATGGGGTCGGCGATGTCCCGGCGTCTGATCGGAGACGGGTTCGGGCTGCGGGGATACGACATCGACCGGGATCGTCTCGCCGAATTCGAGGAGAACGGAGGGCGAGCCGCCGGCTCTCCCGCCGCGGCCGTCGAAAGCTGCGGGGCGGCGGTCCTCTCCCTCCCCGACTCGGACGTCGTCCGCACCGTGTGTCTCGGTGAGAACGGTCTCATCGATTCGCCGACACGCCCCCTGACCGTGTACGACACCACCACGGGGCCTCCCGACGACGCCGTCGGGCTCGCCTCGGCGCTCGCCGCCGCCGGGATCACCTACTGCGATGCCACGGTGAGCGGGAACAGCGAGATCGCGCAACGCGGCGAGCTGGTGGTGATGGTGGGCGGGCCCCTTCAGGCGTACGAGGCCGGCGTCTCGATGTTCGAGTCGATCGGGAGGTCCCATCATCATGTCGGGCCGGCTGGGGCGGGCTCCCGGATGAAACTCTTGGTGAATCACATCCTGACCATCCATCGGATGGCGCTCGCCGAAGGTCTGGTCGTGGCCGAGCTCGCCGGGCTCGACCTCGGTGCCACCCTCGAGGTGCTCAAGGACAGCATGGCCTACTCGAAGGCGATGGACGCCTGGGGGGAGCGGATGATCGCCGGAGACCACGCCGACCCGTTTGCCCGACTCCGACAGTCGCACAAGGACGCTCGGCTCATCGTCGATCACGGCTCCGATCTGGGGGCGCCGGTCGATCTGGTCACGGTGGTCCGTGACACCCTCGCCGAGGGAGAGGACACGGGTCTTGGTGACCTGGACAACTCGTCGGTCATCGAGGTGTTGCGACGTCGCGTGGGTGTGGGGCGGGTCATCTCCCCCTGAGCCAGGATGGCATGGCGGGCGTCGATCCTATATCGTGCAAGATCGGTGAGCACAGACAGTTCAGCCCCGCGGGTCATCGACATCCACTGCCATCGGGAATGTGCCCCGGCGGCCGCTCTGGTCAAGACCGAGGCCGATCGGCAGGGACGGGTGCCGCTCCAATTCGGCAATGAGTTGACCAAGGAGGTCAACCGACGGCAGTTGGAGAGCCTGAGACCGAAGATGGAGTCGGTGGACCAGCGCCTCGCCGACATGGATGCGATGGGGGTCGACGTCCAGGCCCTGAGTGTCTCGCCATATCACATGTTCTACTGGGCGCAGGGCGAGCTCGGCGTGGACGCCTTCCATCTCATCAACGACGACCTCGCCGGATTGGTCGCCGACCATCCCGATCGATTCATCGGGCTCGGCGCGGTCCCCCTCCAGGACCCGGCGGCGGCAATCGCCGAGTTGAAGCGATGCCGAGAGGACCTGGGATTCCCTGGAGTGGAGATCAGCACCAACGTGAACGGCGAGGAGTTGTCCGCAGCGCGGCACGAAGCCTTTTGGGGAGCCGTGGAAGATCTCGACATGGTGGTGTTCATCCACCCGACAGGGTTCACCCAACCCGACCGGTTAACCGAGCGCTACTTCTTCAACACGATCGGCCATCCCCTCGAGGAGACGATCTGCGCCGGGCGCCTCATCTTCGATGGGGTCATCGAGCGCCACCCCGAGCTGAAGATCGTGTTCGCCCATGGCGGGGGCTACCTCCCCGCCTACGCCGGACGCTTCGACCACGCCTACCACGCCCGTGAGGACGTGCGACAGGGTCTCCCCCGGCCACCGAGTGAGTATCTGGCGAAGCTCTACTTCGACACCATGGTCTTCGCCCCGGACCAACTGGGCTTTCTCATCGGCAAGTATGGCGCGGATCACGTCCTGTTGGGGACCGACTATCCATATGACATGGGCGAGGACGACCCTCTCGGGCTGATCGGCCGAGTGGAGGGTCTCACCCCCGAAGAAGTGGAACTGATCAGCGGCGGAAACGCGACACGACTGCTCGACCCCACCTGATGGAGACGGCGACGAGGAGATATCCATCGATGATTGAAGAGAACACGAGAGTCAGAGAACCGATCGAGGTCGGGATCGTCGGCACCGGATGGTGCGGAGGCATCCGCGCCGTGGCCGCGGCGAACAGCCCCATGGTCTCCAGATTGCACCTCGCCGAGATCGACGTGGAACGGCTCGAGGAGGTGACAGCCCTGACCGGAGCGGAGCGAACCACCACCGACTGGGAGGAACTGGTGGGCGACGACGCCATAAGCGCCCTGATGGTCTGCGCGACACCGGAGACCACCCACTACCCCATGGCCAGGGCCGCACTGCAGGCGGGCAAACACGTTCTGTTGGAGAAGCCGATGGCGCTCACGCTCGAAGAGGCGGACGAGCTGATCGACCTGGCCGAGGGAGGCGGTCTCAAGTTCACCATCGGATACTCGCAACGGTTCAACCCGAAACAGGCAATGGTCAAGAGGAGCGTCACCGACGGCGTCATCGGCGACCCG